>Ga0126342_10000060_pt1 | contig 61509 bp, 51 predicted proteins | sample Cyp1metagenome_FD_92528 | JGI IMG/M metagenome (GOLD analysis project Ga0126342, IMG submission 92528) | Coral microbial communities from Lord Howe Island, Old Settlement Bay, Australia - Cyphastrea 1 metagenome | ecosystem: Host-associated > Invertebrates > Cnidaria > Coral ...
ACTGATTCTTTGGCTTTTTGGTGTGCATGTCTATTTAAATATACATGAAAATATTCATGTAAAAGAGCAGAACTAAACAGTTAGTAACTAGTTAGCTAACCATTTACTAATTACTTAACTAACGGTATTTAATTTCCATTCTAGCTAGTTAGTATTCATCTTAATTTTAAACCTAATTCACTTAACCAGTTAGTAACCCCACAGCCCATCTAAGTATCACTATCGTACTGTGGAAGCCATGCTGCATCAGTTGGAAACAATTAGGTAGCTATGAAACACCATAAACAATGGGATTTAAACGAGAACCATCACCAACTGGTGCAGGATTTCTTTCATCCACAGTAATTACCGTGTTTCATCATATCTGGATGAAATCTAGTGACTTCACTGAGGCCTCACTCAAATGATGATTATATAACTAGTAGGGATGAATGTCCCAAAAGAGGTTTCTTTCCGGTTGGTGAAATATGATAGTTTAGCCAGGTCACTGTCATAGTAGGTCATAGTGGGTCATAGTAGGTCATAGTGGGATTGTCCTGTGATTTTTGTGTGGTTGTGGGAAGATACTATAATGGTAAATCCGACAGTGATTTATTCCTCAGTGCATCTCCATTCAGCATGAAAAGTACAAGGTGGTGCCCCGTAGTTAGCTAAGCTGGTACAACTGTTATGACTAGGGCGAATGGAAATTGTAACCTGGGCTCGTGGGGTTTACAAACAAATCTTGTACGCCCCAATGGTTGGGTGAAAATAAGCCTACCGCTTGAGTTCAAACGGCTTTTGTCTGGGGAATTCAGCCATGGTTGGTAACCACTTACCGGGCACAGTAGCCGGAATGAGCCAGCTTCAATCGGGTGCTCAATCATAATCAACAAGGAACTGGGGTGTCAATCCGTATCAAATCATGTTCAATCACACCTCTGCTTGCGGCAGCTTGGGGATTAAAAGCTCCCTTTTCCTATCCATTTTGCCAACTCCGTCATCCAAGTAGGGTGTCAGTGCTCCTGAAATGGCAACATCGGCGAATAAATAACCTTGATATACCGTGAGAAGATCCTGTTCCAAACTTCAGTTTGATGCTTTGATGGTCAAGTTTTCAAAGGGTCGTCCAGAGCTGTAAGACATTTCCAGCCATGTTTCCATTTTTGAGGAAGAAATTACGCAAGCATTATCTCATCTCATCCAAAGCCGTGTCAGAGAACCTAGTTGAATCCATCCCGTGTGGGACTGGACACTGCTTTCAGTAGTTCCCATTCTTACAGAGTCTGGGAGGAGGATAAGACCGAACTGACCAGCGTGGGCTTGGGATGGCCGGTCACACACCCACCAAGTGATATTGCTCGCAATCACCTCATGATCAGACAAATGAGAGCGTGAGCTCCGCAGCACTCAGTTTCCTTTGGTAGAACCTGGTCAATAATATTTTTTTGGGTTGTGCGCCGTGCGCCTGTTTTCCCGTGTGCTGTGTGCGGGAGGAATCTTACATGGCCACATTCTCATATAGCTCGTCACTGTGAGCGCGCGTTTTTTTCTGAATTTGCAAGATGGGTTTTGTTAAAATCCAAGCGCCCAAGTAATTATCTACGTCAAAATAATGAAAATATTCAATATGATGCACAAGTTTTGTTTGGAAAAGCAGATATGTTTTGTGTTCATAGGGTCATCACATATATATATAGATGATATTTTAGATTGGTTTTTGTTGGATCAAGAATCTGGTTTCATGTGTCCTTCAACAAACAAAAATGTTTTTACAAAATAGTATATTGCTTAGGCCGTTTTATACTTATATAATTGTTCAAAACAAGATTGCATTTTTCAAGTAAAAAGCAGATAAAATGGGTAGAAGATCCTACTAACAATCAAGATAATTTCGCTAGAAATTCAGTATGTAAATCATTATTTAAAATATCTTAAAATATCAAGAATTGATCCTGATTTTTCCTCTAATGTCTTCAGCTCTATTGTGAATACGCAAGCTGTTCACAATATAATACATAATCAATGTTTAAATGCTTATTTGGAATCTGTTTTCATAAATAGCTTAGAATTTACAATTATTAAAATCTTAAAAATCCACAAAAATATTCTTTGCTAATACAATAGAGGGTTTTACATAGTTGTTGAATAAGTATTGCAAGTAAATCAAAACTGTTGGGAACGGATAAAGTAGAAAGATGATGGTTACACATTTTACAAGTCCAGGGTATTTACATAAGTCTTTTTAAATGGATGCAGGGTATTTCTAAAGCAGTAGATTTGTGTTGATCTATAAACCAATATCAAATTTTGAATTAATACGGCCGGGTACCTTTCAAAATTCATCTATGGAATAATTGATTTGAATTCGTTTAGAACATACATCTTCCATGAAAGATTTCAAGGAAAATGTATTTGTATCTTTTACCAACAATGATGAGCTAACAAAGGTTTTACAACAATATATTTAAAATATGCAACACTTTAGACTGTGTTCACTTAAATCAATTACTTACAAAAGAGTGAAAGTACTTTATATTGTCTTTACCTGTTTTCAAATGTGGTAACGGCACCTTTTTTAGATTGCGTTAAAAATGAAAAAGCTATATTTTGCCTGGGTAGGCTTCGATCAGTGTTGATTTGTTCATTTGTCCTGAGTTTAAAAACCACATGTTGCATAATAGTTTCATGTTTAAGTAAAGCAGTATATATATAATTATATATGTGATTTGTGTTTAATTGAAACTTGTTTGTTAGATAACTTGTTTTAACTTTATGAAAGCTAACTTGAGTGAGAAAAATAATCAGAATTCAAAAGCGCTAGGGTAAGTAACTAATAAAGACTTTACACATAAATATTTTTAGCATGTTGCTTTTCAAGATTTAATATTGCCATGTTAGTTTCGCTTGGAATTTCTTCTAGCGGTGCGTATACTTGTTTCAAGTAGAAAATTGTAAAGGTCAGAGGATTAATATTATTCAGAAATTGCATCTAAGATGAAGTTAAATCAAGAAAAATGGTAAAATAGAGGGTAATAAGATTACAGGAACATTATCTCAAACTGCAAGCGGAAATAAATTTAGAACATACCGAGCATTTTCTGCAGATATAGTAAAGGAATGTAAAGGAGATGAAGGATTTTGATGTAGATATAGAAACACCTCCCCCATCTTCAAAAGCCAATAATTACATTAATTGGCATGTTCATCTCTCTTGCGCCTACTTTAATTCTATCTTTATTTTGTTTTTCATAGCAATGCAAATGCAAAGTGCTGGAGGAAAAGCTTTTGTTTTACTAAATCTAAGGCAAAGTTGCAGCCTAACAAAAGTTTGAAAATTACTGTTGATGATCTGGCTGGAATAGATGAGGCAAAAGTTGAGCTCCAACGCTATTGAGAGAACATTTTCACACTTCTTGGCAGATTTCGGCAGAAGTTGCCAAAACCTCGAAAAAAAAACGGCGCAGACCCCATTTCTGGAGGCTTTGATCAGATGCCCCATAGGGTCTGCAGTTTTGTTTGTTTAGTTTTTGTTTTTTGTTTTTTCCATTGTTTTTGGCAGAGCCCATGGGGTTTGCATGTTTTTTCCCCACATCTTTGTGTGGGGTTCTTGTTTTTGATTCTGTATCCCACTCCTCGTTCTCCTCCGCCTCCTTCTCCGCCGCCTCCCTGTCACACACACAACTTTGTCACACACCTCTTTGTCACGCACCATTTTTCACACGTAACTTTGTAACATACAACTCTGTCACACACCTCTTTGTCACGCACCATCTTTCACACACAACTTTGTCACACACCATCTTTCACACACAACTTTGTCTCTCAATGTGTTTCACACACAACATTGTCACACACAACTTTGTCACACACAACTTTGTCACACACTCTCTTTCACACACAACTTTGTCACACACAACTTTGTCACACACAACTTGCTCACACACAAGTTGCTCACACACAACTTTGTCACACACCATCTTTCACACAATTTTGTGACACACAACTTTCTCACACACAACTTTGTCACACGCAACATGCTCACACACAACTTTGGCACACACACACAACTTTGTCACACACTCTCTTTCACACACAACTTTGTCACACACAACATTGTCACACACAACTTGCTCACACAAATTTGTCACACAACATCTTTCACACACAACTTCGTCACACACACTCACAGATTGGTCACACACACACACACGCACACACACGCACAACCATGTCACACACCATCGACCTGCGTTCCGCTTGGCAGGCGTGGGTGGGTCTGGTGGCGCGCTTGGTCTGGTCGCCGCGGTCTGGTGGCGCGCTTGGTCGCCGTTAGTCGCCCGGGGCGCCGCGGCACTTTGCGTGGCAGGCGTGGCAATTGCTCACATCCACCTTCTTTTTGTGTGGTACGGGTGGCACTTGGCGACATCTGCCCGCGTTTGGCGTGGCAGGCGTGGCACTTGTGGCACTGGGCTGGGTCTCGTGGCGCGCTTGGTTGCCGTTAGTCGCCCGGGGCGCCGCGGCACTTTGCGGGGCAGGGGTGGCACTTGGTGACATCGACGTTCCCTTGCGTGGCAGGTGTGGCACTTGCAGACATCTACTTGCGTTCGGCGTGGCACTTGCGGCGACATCTACTCTACCTTTCTTTATTTGTTTGGCGTGGCATGCGTGGCACTTCTGGCGCTGGGCTGGGTCTGGCAGCGCGCTTTGGCACTTGGCGACATCGACGTTCCATTTGCGTGGCAGGCGTGGCCCTTGGGCGCATCCACCTTGGTTTCGCGTGGCAGGCGTGGCACTTATGGCACTGGGCTCAGCACTTTCACACGTGACTTTGTCAGACAGAAAACTCTTTCACAAGCCACTCTTTCACACACACACACAACTCTTTCATATGTACAACTTTGGCACACCGAACTCTTTCACAGACACCTCCTTTGTCTTTCCTTCCTCCCTCGTCCTGCTTCAACTTCTGTTTCTAATTATTGGAAGAAGTTGACTTTTGGGGTTATCCGGTCCTTTTTTTTGGTTTTCCCATAGTTTTTGGCAATTCTTGCCCCACGGGGTCTAGAGTTTTTTTGTTTTGTTTTTTTGTCACTTGTTACGACTCGATATTCGGCAGATGCTCACAGATTCACTTGCTATGATTTGATATTCAGCAGATGCTCACAGATTCAATGTTTTTGCGCACGCTGGTGGCAGCGTGTTTTGCATTCTTCCAGGTGTTTTTGTTTTTCTTTTCGTAGATGTCAACAAAAATGGCACTGCTCTTTCCAGATCTACTCCGGGGCAGCGTCCAACTATGTACTCTGGAACGACCAGTTCTACGACGACCCAGTGCCGGATATCGACCCACCCTGTGTCAAGTACTGCGCCAAACCCTGGGGGCACAGCTGCCCGGCTATGGTGTTTGTGCTGACTTTTTATATTTTAATGTGGGCAACACAAGTCAGAGCTGCCATGTAGGGTGTTGAGGATGATATTTTCTATTGGGTTTACCACATCATGATGGTTCCATCCATGCATGAGATGTTGATCCCGGTTGGCGAAAACTATTTTCCCCCATGGGATGAACCATGGCATGATGAAACCATCGCTAACCTGGGCTGAGGTAAGGGATTCATGGCATGGCAAGAGGACGGCACGGGTTTTGTGGTGCAAGTAACCACACCTGATTGGCCAGGCCTGAAGGTTTGTGGAGATGGGCTGAGGGTTGCGTTGTTTGGTTTGTTTGGCGGTGCCTGATGAGATTTTCGTAGGGTTTGATGGTTAGTGGCTGGTTCCAACAAAATGGGGTATGGCACTCACGCCAACAAAAACTGGAATGCCAAATGCCAAGAACCATCACTTGTGTGGGTCTAAAAGGGCACCCCTCATGATTTGAACGAAAGCCAACTTCGAGAATCAAGCATTGACATCAAATCCTGGACGTCCCAGGCTCCGGGGGCAGCCAGTACCCGCGAAAAGAGCAGGGCAACACTTTGGGATGTTGCGAGGCCTCAGGGGTACAGGTCCCTATGATTTGGCATCCATGAACCCATGGCCTGAGAACCTGAGTTTCTTTCTAAACTTTGGTAGAAGGCAGAATGCGCAATTTTCAGGTGATATCTCCTTGTTTGTCGGTGATGTTACGTGATTCCTAGGTGTTCCCTATGATTCCAAAGATGATTGTAGCACGTCACCACAGGTTGTTGGGGACCAACCTTAGCAGTTGCTACTTGGAGCTGTGACCCCAAAGTGCTTGCGACAGGATGACAATGTCATGGTGGCTCAGCACTTCTTCGCTTTGCGCCTCAATTCTGCGAATGACACCTTAGCAGTTCTGCAGGAGCGGAGATCGAGAGACACGCGCACACGTGGGTGAGTCCCAATGGCAATTTTAGTATGTAATTGGATGATAAGCCAGTGGATGGTAAAACCCAGGCATCCCTGGGACCAATGGCTTTGCATCCAATACGGTTTGCTTTTGTGTCAGAAAGCAATAGATGACCGAAGGTCGGTGTGAACGGTTGAAGGGCCCTGAGATTCCAGGACCACGTATAAAAATGAGTCTTCAAACTAGCAGGCCCAGCAATCTCAGTTTGACCATCAAAGCACCCACAAACTTGCAGAAAGGTGCAGCATAAATACTATGTTGATCACTTATGGGCATTTGGCATTGGAATTGTTAGAGTAAACATGTTGTTCCTGTGGGTGTTGAGTTCCGAGGCCCAGGACATTTCAGAAATTTCTCTGAGCACCCAACCAGACTGACTTATGAGGCCCTGCATCGGGCCTCCGTGGTGACAGATACCAAGAACCCTCAGTTGGTGAAGCTGACCTCAGGCACTGGACCAATATTGATTTTCTGAGGATCTGAGGGACAAATCTGGCAGAAACGCCGAATGGCTTCAGGTTGAAGCATGATCCTGTTGACCCGATTTATTTTTGGGGGACGAACATGTGGATCCTAAGATTGCAAAATTCCAAATATGATGGCTTTCTGAAACTTAGATTTTGGGTCACAAATGTTGGCCCCAAGCTTCTCAGAATTTCCCAGCCCCAGGCCCTAGTGACTTGAAGCAAGCCGCGTCGCAGCTGGGTCAACAAGTGCTGGATATCCTGGAGCCGTTCCAAGGGGACATCAGTGCCAGGACGCTTGAGCGATATATGGGGAATGGTGATATCATGGGATAATGACTACTTGTAAGGCGGAAAGGATTCATATATATGAAGAATTTCAATAACAGCTGGACTTTGAATAAATGTGATATCGTTTCAGAGGAAAATCTTTGACTTGCAGACATTGACCAGATGTGACAAGCGTGGCAGGAACAAAGCCTCAAAGGTACACTTAATTGCCAAACCCTCCGGTCTTCAAGTTCCACCCTGGCATTTGAGTCTTGGCCAGAAGAGGTGTTGCCGCTGGTCTTTTTTATATCCTGGAGGCAGAGACGAATAGTTACACTCTATAGATCTTGTGCACATGATTCAACATCACTTCAGAAACCGTGCCAGTAAACGTGTGATTTCCCCCTTTCTTCTAATGTGAGCAAAAGATTGAGAAAGGCATGTATGTGTATATACATATAATATATAGTTTATATCTATATTTAGGCTGGCATGTTTTCAATATACGTTAGGTGTTTTTACATGGATCCATTTCCACCTCTCAGGGTGAGCTCGCTGCTGGAGACGCCACTCCGAACGGCCACCTGGTGGACAAAGCCGGCCATTAACTCCACGCATGAAGGCTACCACCCAGGTCGCCTGGGCAAGGGGGAGCTGGGGTTTCCCGATGTTTCCCGATGTTTCCCGGTGAGCCCATGGATAGACTGGAAAAAGACTAGGGAATTGCCAGCTGTAAGGTGGCGCAGTCGAGATACTATTCCACAAAGACCCGCCAATTATTGCTGGATAGCCCAGCTCAAAAATACACCCTATGATTCCTACCATTTGAGATTGCAATTCCTCACCGTGTTTAAATATTATGTTTTATGGTTTTCACTCGTGATGCTTAGTGTGTGGCACACCCACATGTTGAAGCCGTAAGTTTTCAATGCCAATCTCAATGGCATTGCCAGTCAGTTCTTGCCCTAGGCTGCTGGCATGAAAGCTTGAAACCGTCAACACCTGAGGTGCAGGCCAGGCAGCCTGGAGATGGTCCTGGCAATGTGAATTTCTCATGGTTTGGCCAGGTTCGATTGCCAGAGGATATCTACATCTATCTAAAAATGATTGCTTGGTCCTCTCATGATGCTTCACTTCTCTTAAATCGTTTAACATCCTAGATACGTGTTCCATGTTTCATAAGCGCGTACACATATGATTTTTGTATACACATTGTTGTTTACATATGCATATGTGCGTGTGATGCTTATGTATGCAATATATGTACATATATGTTCCACTAATCGCATCTATTATTTAGAGATAGATAGATAGATAGATAGACAGACAGACAGACAGATAGACAGATGTAATATATATATATATATTATAGGCTATAGGCGTTGGAACCCTACGCCTTGCATACGCACCGTATCCAGGTCTTTGTCCTGGAGTCCCCATGTTTTTTGGTGCAAGAATCATGAGGTGGGTTTGAGCGGCCGATGGCAGAATACCACATTCAGCTTCCTGGGTGTTCCTAAAACGGACCGGTTCTCAAGGGCACGGGTGCTGTGGCTGGAGATTTTACAGGTGCAAGTCCCCATCGTGATAGCTATGGTTTTGCAGTTGAGCACCAAGTGACGATTATTGGTTGGTTGTGGCTTGCTAAATGCAGCCGAAATCTTTGGATTTTGGGGTCCATCAATTTGGGTTGAATTTTATTCTGCCCTTTGTCACCCTGCGACCCTGTGATAATCCATCAGAAACTGTAGAAAAGATCTCATTTTTTTGGAACGGCAATCAAAAACCGCCTCATTGAAAGATAGTGGCATTGACATCGCCGTTCTATCTTCAAAAAAATGGATTCCCATTGCAAGGCCAGGAGGCCGGAGGATAAATCTCTCTTCTATTGATTAATATCCCCATTTGCTACATCCCAACTGTTGCGGTTCAAATCATCCCCTTTTTTCTGCTGGTCAAATCTCCACATTTGCAGGTTGAAGCGTGTTGAAGCCCCCACTCCAGGATGGCAACCATGCCAAGCTGGGGCACAGCCTCAGTGGTCGCAAGCTGGCGATCATGAGCGACATGCCGGGGCACCCAGGACAACTTACATATCTTACATCGGTCCGTCATGAGTCATGGATAGTCACGGATAGTCATGGCATGTTTTTGGATTTTCCTTCTTCAAATTTAGTTAGACCTTGACCTGGCATTGATTTGTCAGTGGTTTCTTATTGCTCAGCCTTGCTTTCAGTTCCTTTCATCCGATTGAAGAGGAAGCATCCATTGCTTAGTGGCTGAGGAACCAACAGGGGGCCCTGGATCCCGACAATCCCACAGTGCCTGGGGCCGCTAGCGAGCTATGGGGAGCCAGTTGGGGCTATTATTTTCTTGGAGGTTCCCAACCACATATGACATATATTGACATATGATAGGGCAATGATTTGAATTTATTGTTTCTTGTAGTTATTGGGCCAGGATGATCCGTTTTGGGTTAAAAATCATGATAGGATGATCCCTAGTCTGTGTATTTTGACCTCCCGTGAAGTTCTGGGTCCATTCCACTTGGACATTCCTAAAGGTAACTTAGATTGACACAAATCAGTCCCAAACATCCCGACGCAATAATTGATCAAAATCTTTACTTGTGATTCGTGATCACCCTGTGATCATCCAAGTTTCCAAGCACTCCGTGCTTCGCAGGGTTCTTGTGACCTCTCGCAAAATTCTCGTGGTGGACTTTTTTTCGTGGTGGAGGATCCAGTGTTTCATGCGGGGCTTGTGGACTTGATGACCGGCGAGACAGCCCCACGGCAGAATGGGAGGAAAAAAATGCAAGGGAATCTGCAAGAGTTTGTTGGTGATAAAGATCTCTTCCTTGGTTTTTGTTGGTCAAGGTATAAGCTGGCATTCTTTTGCATTTTTTTGAATCTTGTTGTTGGTTGGAACCAATTTCGGACGTGAAGTCGCTTGCTGTTTGCCTGTCAAGCAATGTGAAACAGCAGGGCAATGATGACTAGGTCATGTAAACTCGATTCGGATTGGGTCGACATCAAGCTTGGGAGATTGAGCTGATCAAGATATTTTAAGACTACATAAGATTGCGATCCTTTCAGATATTCCCGTGCCTGAGTCCAGAGCGCACAAAGGGGCAAAATTCCACCGGTGTCTTAAACCCTTTGTGCAAACCATATATAGTCTTTCCGCAATATGTTATTCTTCCTCAAATAATCTTCCCCAATCATGATAAAATCGTGCCCTGTATGGTTTGTCAACATGTTTGCCACATCACACCACTTTCTTTGGCCACCACCAGTTCCTGAGGCTGCTTATGTGAACGGAAAGTCTGGGCCCGAGCGGCCCGAGCGTGTAACAGTGTAGTCTGGCAGGGAAGGCCATCAGGCTTCAGGGTGTAGGCCTCCTGTTTCGACCCAACCTTTGATTTGTTCTGCCAATAATCAATGGCACGCGAAAATGCAAGTTCAGCCATGTTTGTTCATGGTATAGGTAGGGGGAAACAAATGGCCTCAAAAGACCCAGAATGCTTGTAATGCTTGCATGTCATGAGAGCCAAGGCAAAAACCTCAGTGTTTTGGTAACCTCACGGTCAGCCTCACCACCACTGACCAGTAAAAAAGACGTTATATACATCTGCAGGTAAAAATCCCTTATAGTTGGTAAGTTTTCCTGCAGAGTCGCCACTCAGTGATTGAATTCGGCTTGATCCAGAATCTTCCCCCGTCAGCGTTGTTTTGTATAAGACCAGCCTAACAGAGGGGCTCATCCCATTAAAGACGTTGTTGTACGTGTTTGGTTCTTTCTCTCCATGCCACAACTAAACAATCGAACTGTGACTGCTAAGGTCGGGCTGTGGCTTGGCTTGGCTCCGCAGGGATGCTGATGTTACCCTCTGGGGCCTCTGGGAAGCCAGGGTCCATGTAGTTATTGATGATTTAGTTTTTGAAACCATCCCCCCTTTAACCCTGGAATATTTGGCGGGGCAAGGCAATAAACTTCTGAGAAATATTTCACCTGACCACATGAAATATACAGGCCCCCCACGAGGTTTTTTGGTTTCCAAAAGAGGTGGGGGGTCCTCCGGATGCCAGACTTTAGCCTAGATATGTCAATTTGATACACATAGATCAAAAAGCAAACCGTGCATGACCTCTGCGAACTCCTGCCCCTGGCCTTTGAAGAGATTCAGGCATGGAATCATATCGCTGCACTGGAATTTCTGGGGGGGTGGCTTGTAGAGCTGTAAAAAACAATGGTATTGCACCTCCCCGCCGCAAAAATCGAGCAAAGCTTGGGGAGAGAAAAACACATGAAAATGAGCACTTCAGCTGGCTTACACGTACCTGACCAACATCCACAGGTGCCCGTTGATGCATAACTGACAGCGCTAAGACTTTCCATTGCTTTATCCTACTGTATATCAATCAGAAATTTCTAGCTGGAATATTTTTAGGTGTGGGGGGATTTGAAAACTTTTACGTTACTGGATTTATTTTTCGACTAACATTTATGTGTGCAGGAGTGTGTTTAAAGAGTTGGGGGTGGCCGCCTTTGGTCCTGTAGCGACCCCAGATCATCCATCTATGGTGTAGCTACTTCCATACGGGAGAATATATGGAGGCCGCCAAAACCAAGTTCAATACAAAGACGCTGTACTGTAATGAGTGGATCATTTGGGGGTACCCTCCCTTTTAGGAGACGTCCATTTGTGAGCCAGCCACAGGTTTCAGTTCCCAACCGGCCAGGCATTATAGCCCTCAAAATAGGTCAGAAGAGAAGGGGTTGGTCATATTTTATTCACATGTTATTCACATTTTTTATGCAGGTATGACAGAGTCTTGTAATTTGATGTAATTAACAAATTTGGACCCGCACCCTCCAGCATTTTTGGGGCACCCACTGGCCTGGATGAAGCGTTCCTGCTCAGGTGGTGGTGCGGGCATTCTTTGGACGAACTGCAAGAGGAGTGACTGCAGATATGTGAAGAAGGCAAGAACGGTGGACTTTGAGGATGTATGCGCATACATAATACATTATACGTTCATAATTATATTTATTCAGATGTGTGCAATAAAAAAATATAAATGTATAAATATATAGATTTGGTAGCGTGATTTTGCGTACATATATATATATATGTATAGTCATATGTGGTCATATGATATCATATGTGTGTGTATTGTTGTGTGCACTTCTGTGGGAACAAACTAACAACAAATCGGGGTAGAAGCCACAAACATTGATCTTTTATCAATCAGCAAAATGGACATGTTCACCAGCCACCCCCAAAGAAAAGATAGATTTGCATGTTCCACGATTGTGTTTTTTGTGAGGGGATACCAGGCTCAGGCACCCGCGTTCCACTACTTGATTATCCATATTATCCCACATAAAAGCTCCAAGCGCTTTGTCCGATAGGAGGGCATCCGAAATCCCTTGGTTCATTTTGGAGAAAAACACCGCATTGGAGAAAGTTAGGGATACATTCTTCATGTTTGGACCCAAATGTCTCACGTCTTACATGTCGCTTTCCAGGCAGATATTGCCCTTTGCAATGTCACCCAATGGGGCTGCTACAATGCGACTCAGCTGCCCCAAGATTGCCCGCGGCTTGGCAGCCTATCTGATGTACGTTCTCGCCATTATCTCCTCGCATCTTCTCGCGTATCTATGCGATTGTATATGTATACATGCATGTGTATGCATACATGATATATATATATATATGCGAATGTTCTTCCGCATGTTTATACTTGCAACGCCTCAAACGAGAAAAGTGCATGAGACTTCTAGGACATGCCTCATACACCTCGAAAGTATCACCTGATAAACTGGAGGGCTGGAGCCCGCCTTGAGCGCATTTACAAGTTCGAAATTACGAATGGATGATGACAGACCAAAAGGATCAAAAAGACATGGCTAATTTACTAATTCAATGTGGTCTTAAGCGACCTCACCCTGAATGATCGTATAAGATGGGAATAACCATTCAGTTTGGCTTCAAATCAGGTTGGGGATCAGTTAAGACATCAAGAATGCGTTACAGCCACATAACTAATTGATGCCGTACTTTCAGAGATACCTTTTTGTTGGGTTGCGCGCTGTCACCTGCGCTCCGCACACCCACCAGTAAGCCTCCATGAGGACAGACGACGTAAATGAACTCGAGGCGTGAGTGTCTCGCTGCTGGAGTTGCACGCTGGTGCCAGAGACTTCATTCTTCCGTCACTCATTCCTCCTTGGCATTGTCATTAATGCATATTAAGGCCTGCAGGCTAGTGTAAACGGGAATCATTGTGAAGATTTGTGAACGTTCAATGTCTACGATAGTTTTTGATTGTTTCCTTTTTTTAGGGGAGCGTTGTTGTGGTTAGTTCCGTTGTTTTGTGCTACGAACCATTCATGGACGAAAATCAAGACGATAATTACTCAAGTCACCATTGGTTTTGTTGGGGCAGGGTGCTGACATATGTTGACCACATCTTGCAAGAGAAAGCCACATATTGAAGTCTTTCCACGCTGCCTGGGATAAGCTTTTTGCGGAGGGCCTCCCATCCAACTCACACAGCTCCACCAGCGTGCAGCTTCGTTTCATGCCACCTCGCGCCTCATGAGATTAACAAAATTGCTTCCATCAGCAGAGTTGCAGGGTTCAAGTCCGATGCATCATGAGATCTCCAGCGACCACGTGGTTTGGACAAGTTTCTCCACTTTCATGCGCGCCAGTCCGGAAATGGATGTCCAATTCCATTGAGTGTATTCGATAGGTGGTCGGGATTTCGACTCCTGCAGCTCGCACTGTCTGATACTGATGAGTTGCCACTTTCTTTCTACTTGGGTAGTGTTAGCTTTGCGAAGCAAATTCACTCTCTTAGCAGCTGTGGTGATGGCGTGCCTGCCCCTTTTCTTGGACAGAAGTTCAGATGAAGCAGCGACATCCTTAAGGCTCACTGTAATGTGGCTCTGAGTCAGATGGCCATCCCATCTAAAGTCTGTTCTAGCAATATCTTAGGGCTTAGGGATGTTCGAAATAGAATCCATATTTCCTCTTGGTTTTTATTACTTAGTAGCGAACCGCCCGGCAAATAAGTTTAAATATCATCCCACAAATGCACTGGACATGCACGGCTAGTAAACACTATCACATACTATCACTAAAACGCAAGGAAGTGGCACCCAAATACGTTTGGAGCTAAAACTTAACCCAAAAAATCCAGGAACCCAAACCCACTAAAGAGCCGCTAACCAAAACAAATCCAGGAAGTGCAAACCAAAATCTCCTTACAACCCAAATCTGTCTGGGTCAACCTTGGTTAGATACTTTAGTACTTCAATGTTTTGCTACCAATGGTAAAATGTACAAGTAACTAGCCAAAAGGTGGATTTTTTTGTCAAGTATCGAAGATTCACTATGATCTATTGAAAAAATCTGAAAAAGATTTTGACTGGCCTGCCATTGCTGGGGCCTCAGCTCCTGAGTCGATGACTTGGGGACGCAACTGTTACTGCAGGCTGCTTTGGCCTTGCAACTGGGTTCATATTGCTTTCCTGAAGATTTGGGTTGGGCATTTTGGAGCAAACTCCCATGTTTGGAATGGATCCAAGATGTCTAAAACGGAAAAATCAGAGGTAGCGCCCGCAGTCTTTTTTCTGGAAAACCTATGGCTTCCTGTCTGGAGATGTTCCCTGCATGGCCCGGAAGTTCCATTTGGCTTTGACTGGTATGCAGTGGGCACCCCCCGCTGGTTTGAAGAGGGAAATAGATACGATTTGTGCATCGAATAGCCGACATGCTCCAGTTGACCTGTGTGGACATGTGTGGACAATGTGTAGAATTGTCATTACGGGCATTATAGCGCTACCAACTGCTCGAATAGATAATATTACTTGTGTATAGCTATGAAGGGAGACTAGCTCCAATGCACCCGCAGAGACAAGCTTTAGCTTGTTGTCAGATGCCCGTGCATATCTGCCAGCTGAGTATAATATGCTTGGTGCTCTTGGGGAAACCAACCAACAACAGTCGTCATAATGCTAGGTATCTATACATTATATTATATATATGTGTGTGTGGATAGATCACTGCGACACGTGTGCTTTGTGGTCTCTGTCGCAAGTGGCGTAGTAGAATCCCAACCCTGGATTCCCAAACACAGGCTGATCAATCAATAGGGTTTACGCCCAAGAACTGATAATATGTCAATAAGTTGAACCACAAATCAAATGAGCCAGAGTGTTATCAATCCAGAGTCCAGAGTTAGCATTCACTAGTAGTTTCATGGTATCCCAGTAAGTCCCATTGTTGAGCTATACCACACTTGATATTCGATTATTTTCATATTTACTTATTTATATATCCTTTAAAATCATGGAAATGCCTTTGTCAGAATCCACCATATACCCATCCCATTCAATCTCTCCGGGTGCCGGTATTGGTTGAACCCGAGCGCCATTCAGCTGAAGCTCGCAGCTGGCAGATCTGCCGCCGGGAAGAGCCCCAGCCAGGCTGTCCAAAGCCGGGTGCCACCGCTCCGTGTCGATGGCTGAGACAAAAGGGCGCTTGTACCTGTATCACACAGAGTCGGCAGTCTGAAGAACTTAAAGTTTGTTGATGTTTTGTTTTTTCCTGTTAATGAATGTTAATTGGGATCATGATAAGCCATGAGCTGGAAACCCTTGCCAACCATCACTTGGAGGATTTTCCGCTAGGTTTGAGTTGTGCTGAGATTGCTTCGGAATCAATTGATTGATGGCAAATTATCAGGATTGGACGTGATTGGATGTGCACGTCGTGCATTTCTTGCATGCCATATACTGTATGCATCTACAAGAGTAGGCAATGCCACACTAGGCTACAAAATACCTGCCCTCAGAGTGCCAAATCCAGTCCCAACATGCCCACAGAACTACCTCAAGGAACGGACTCAAACATTTTCGACACTTTTCTATGCTCAAATTAACCCATCATGGGCACCCTACTTATCTAGTCCCTGTAGTAAGGTTCCATAGCCTGTCACTCCGTTGCACGATTTACACAACATCTAAATACACACCACTATATCCTGAACAGTATGCCCCACATGTAGATTTATATCTTCCAGTCTTTTATATTAGGGATAATCTACTTGCAGGACCGACTGGAGTGACTTAGCAGATGCCATCAGGGTACTGTAATAATTCAAAACGTTTGGCGGCGTCCACTCATTGCTGGATGTTATGGCTCATGCGGCAGCTGTGACACGCTTGAGCTCAGCATCAGCAACCCCCCCGTCGCGAACACATGTCTTTGTTGTTGAAGGCGTGCTACAGGTATACAGTTTGACACCAAACCCTTCCGCCTTCAAGAATCCAGCAATGTTTGGAGCTCATGAATCCCCAAGCGTCTGCGAAAGATGTTTGTGAATTGCCCGCCCTGAATTTTGAAAATTGCTAGAGTGATCCAACTGAAGTTTGCAAAAATTCTTTGGAACTGCAACCAGTACCGACAGTGCCTCCCAACTATACGCAGCGATGCATGCCCCCAAGCCCAAGTGAGCCATCAGGTCCCGAGGTCCCTCGTCCATTGCGCATCTCTGTGCCCAATGATGATCCAGTGATGGCCCAGCATGGCGGAAGCAGTCACCAGGCGTGGGGCAGTGTCATGCATGTCTCGCAAATACAAAGATAAATCTCTCTTAAAACATGTGCATTATATATACACATATAAATATATATGCATAGTAAATGTGCAGACATATGAACATGGTATAGATTTGTTTATATATATATACATATACATGTATATATATATGCGCAAATACCAATATTGAGAGTTCTAGAGACGAATGCCAATAGAGAAATAGATAGATACATAGCTTGACAGACAGATAGGTAGACAGACAGACGGGCAGATAGATAGATAGATAGATAGATAGATAGATAGCTTAGATAGATAGGTAGATAGGTAGATAGGTAGATAGGTAGGTAGGTAGGTAGATGGACACAAAACCATTGACTCTTTTCATGCCCCTGGACTTTCACAAAGAAATGATCCTATTTGCCAGGGCTTCGGCGTCAGATGCGGCTGGTGATTGGGTGCGTGTGGCCGACAGCCACTGGGTGACCGGAAAAAAAACCTTTGGTAAATTAACATCACCATAGAAAATGGCACATGTTTGCAGGTAAATAATCTCTAACTTGGCCATCTTCCATAGCAAATTATTAAGAATAGGTATAGTAATCACAAAAAAGGTGCCGACAATTGTGTCAGTGTCCAGGATGGTAGTTCGATACCTCATATTTCCAGGTTTCCGACCTGTCTCTATCTATCCGGGGATTGCTATACATAATCTATAACTGGGCCGTGTTCCATAGCTCTGGGCTCTTGGTATTGTTGCAAAATTAGCGTTAGTATGTTCATTGCTAACATGTTTGTTGTTTTGTTATAGTATTGCCAGTATTATCGGGTAGATGCCAGCGGTTCATTAATTGGTTAAATGGCTGATGGTCTAGTTTTTGTCAGTTGTTGAATAGAGCAAAGTGATCCCACAAATACGTGTTTTTGATGAAATACATACTGTAGATTATTGCAATATATTTTCACTTAGGTATACACACTCATACACATTCAATGCAATGTGGATCTCTTATGTATTTCCATTTTTAGCTCAGCAGTGTGTGTCTTTGCTCAAGGATGCGCTCGGTTCCCCGCCGTCAGGTCAGGCACTGGCTGCGAAGGAGCGGCTCCATCTGCAAGTTGAGGGGCGCTATGTCTCCGTTCTCCGTGGGAAGGCTGGGGCCTTGTACCTTGGACCTGAGGGATATGGAGGGCCACTGGTAGAATCTCCTGGCAACTGGATTTTTGTTTGTTTATTTTGTTCAAATATATATATATAGATGTATATATGTATTTATCTAGATCTACACTATCTTTATATATATATGTGTGTGTATTAAACCTTTTTTATATTTTACAACACATGAACATTTGTTTACCTATATCTATATGTATATACATATATACACGATATATATATATATATCTATCTATCTATATATATATATATATAATATATGATATATGTATATATATAATTATATATATAATATTTTTTTTTAAATTAAGTGTACACTATTAATATATTAATACTATTCTTAGTTCAAATATTTGTTAACTATTTTTTGCTTATTTTATTTACAAGTCTATTTTCATATATATTTCACGGTATGTGTATATATATATATATACATACATGTGTGTGTGTGCGTTTCATCTTCTGGAATGTTTTCTATATGACTTATAGTTTTGTTTTATGATGTGCTGGTGTTTCTGGAAGAAATTTGGGAAAATAGGAACATATGAACTTTGACTTCTGCGCTCATGTTTTGTCTCCCTCGGCTTTGTGCTTTCTATACTCACTAGTTATGTTAGTTATGGGCCTTTGTCCAGGCACTGCCTCGACTCCATTTGTTATCATACTGGTGGCCCGCTGACCATCGGTGACATTGAGGACATCAATGGTTCCTTGGCACGCAGAAAGAGGCCTCCGTACTGAAGATCCACTTAAACTTAGTGTCCCTAGGTAAGTTGTAAGGGGCATCTTGCAATTGGGCCCAAACTTGAATTGCGATATTCGTTGTTGTATGTGATCATGCTTGGGTTTTAACCACAGTACCCAGGCTGCTGTGACAAAAACCAAGAAATCAACAAAGAAAAAGTAAAGTAACATGGTCAGTGCAACCGACACATGCCAGACACGATTCAAATCCAAGTTGTTTCAGCTTTGGTTTCAAGGACCAAACATGACCAAACCTTGGAAACTAGATGAAAAATATCGTGTTCACATTTCAGGAAGTTTCAGCCGGAATAAATTGTAACTACCTTGCTAGACATGACGTTTAGCAGCTGCAAATGCACTAATTATTTATAATTATATCAGGCTGGTGAAGTATTGAAGGATTCCCATTCCTCTAATAATAAACACGCCATCAATGGTCCCAAATATGTGGTTTCACCCCGCTATACTTGGATGTGCACCCAGTTAGTAAGTGGTTTATAATCCATGTATAATCCATTTAATTCCATGTGTAATAGGGGATATTCCATATATATATATATATACCTAGGGTTATAGCTGATTTACTAAGTGGGATGCGCCCCCAAGTACCAGCGCCAGCTCTGAGGTGAGCCATGCGTGAAGTGCCCCTGGCATGACTACCCGGTGCGCCTCCACGATGGCGCCAAGCCCTACCAATCCATGAAGTTTGATCCGGTGACCAAGCGCCATGGCTGCAAGTGTAACAGCGAGACTACCAGGCATAATCGGGATACCACATGTGGGTGTATAAATGTAATTAAATGTATACATGTATATATATATACATATATATATATATATACATATATATATATATATATTTTTTTTAAAAAAAATATTTATTTATATAGTATGTATCTGTATATTTATCAAAATTTATGTGTTTATTTACTGAGTTTATCTAGTTTATATATTCGTTTGTGTGCTTATTTACATTTAAATTTATATATATTTACAGTTTCGATATAGGTATATATCCCATAGGTATTTTTAAATACAAATATAGATGCATGTCGTTACATATGGGATACAATGGGAAACAAAGAAATGTGGGTTGTATGAGTTTATCCAGAAATCCGTGAAATATATACCCCAACTTGTGGCCATGAAGTAGTGGCGAGATGATGTTCTAGAACCATAAGGTTCTGAGCGCCCTATTTTCAGTCAAACCCATGATAGGTGAAGCTGACGCAAACAACGAGTCATGGAGTGGCATTTGCAGGTTGGCCAGGATAAAGCATCATGATTTCAAGGATTAACATCAATAACTTGGCTGTTTGAAGAGCACATTGCTCTCGAACAGCCTGATACTAGTGCTAGTCACACATTTGTGAGCATTTTTCGTCATCTTCAACCAATCGTGTTTTTTGAAATAAATAAATAAATATAAATATATATATATATATTGATACGTATATATAATATATATATATATTCATATGTATATTTATATTTATATATATTTATGTGTATCCTGTCGATACTGCTTCAAGACAGGTCAGAGGAGAAGCTGCCTTCTTGCATGCCAGATCACAAAAGGATGTAGCTAGTCATCTCCCACGGGAAGGCCCTATCAAGCAGACCTGGCACAGATGGCTGTCGGGTAAGCAGACTGGTTGGTGGTTTGGTCAATGCTATTTGGCTTTCATACCTTTTTGGCGTGGCAAAAAAAACACTAACCAACCTACCAGAACTAAGGGAAACATTACAGACATCATAGGAAGCCTCCACGTTTGGAAAAACCCTAGGAAGCTGACGCCGGACGGCTGGAAATTTACCAAAAACAGCCAGCGGAGCCATGAGATTGTGGACCGTGGTGAGGGCCCAGAACCTTGGAATTCTTTCAGACTGGGTCAGCGTTTTCATCCGCATCAAAGACTTGAAGGTTCATGGCACACCATCATGTGCACCTGGCGCCATTTTTCCGTAGAAATTGTTGTGGATATATAGAGATTGCTCCAAAAGTGAGCCAATTCGTAGCCTGTGGAACAACGTATGCATTTGTGTTGTTGCATGTCGCTGCCAGTTGGTGCATCGTAGATTTACAACAGCCTTTTGCAGAATCGCTTCCACCTGAAATCGGTTTGCTAGGTCCCACGGTTGAGATCGCTGAAGTCACCCCAGCGATTAGTAAATCTCTGGCCACCTACACGTGTGATGTGTGGGAAGATTCAGTCCCTTGCTGTTCCTGTATATAGAATTTCAACCCTGGATCAACAAACCTACCATTACTGTTCATCATATCATCCGACGTTCGTTCCCTTTATCCACTACCCCTTGAACTGTCTAGGACGGAGGGCTCTGGGTTCGACTCAGCACTGGTGGCAAGTGTGAGAGCGATCAGTTCGCCTACAACGCCAGCGCTGCGAAGAATGTTTGGAATGGTTCTTTTAGCTGCAAGAGCTTGGCCCAAGTTGGGCATTGGTTTGTGAGCCTTCCCCAGTACTCACCTAGAGGTATATCATGGTTTGTTGATTGACTTGCATATCTCTTTTTGACATGTGCCTTCTCCAGCTGTGTGCGTTTGGTGGAGATATAAAGACATGTATATATATAAATAGAAAGGCTTATTTCACGATATTTTCAAAGTGACCCAGTGGAAGTATGCTTCCAGACGTCAGAGTACGGGGTGTTTCCACTTGTGCCTCATAGGTGGGCATAGCACATGACTGGTTGTTTGCAGAACCCTTCCCTCGCCTGCAAACAAGCGCTAAACCATGACAAAATGGCCATGGATGTTAGTCCCAAAAATGAATCATCAACGGAATTATCATCCATTCAATAAACAAACAATCCCTACAATAGTTCCAAACATCCAAAATTGGATTGGCTTCAGAAAGCTTAAACATTCTAAGCAATGATTTGTATACATTCTGAACCGCGTTTTCCTTCCATGTTTCAACCGTTCTAACATCGGAGTATGCAACGCACACTCCAAGGTGATAGCTCTTTCCGTCCGGACGGAAAATCCGATCCAAGCCCGCACGGCTACAAGCGCAGTGGCGAGGTGCGCGCCAAACAAAAAATGGCAAGGGATTTCAAGCAGCAAAAATAGGAGTTTTTAATGACCATTAGGAATGGGAAAAATAGGGATTAAAAATAGGGATTGGGTAAAAAATAGGGATCCAAATGGGGTGAAAAAAATTAGGGGTTGGGTTAAAAAAAACTGGTAATAGCCATTAGGATCCAATCATGGGATATTTGTTTAATGATCACCGGGGGGATGGGTATGCATGATCTGATAACCACTTGGGAATTTGGTTGATTAGATACAATTAATAATGATAGAAGATTCTGGGGTAGCCCTTGGGGGGATAATTCATAAGTATGATTTACAGTAAAGTGTTTTATCTCCTTGAGAATGAACCCGTTTAATCTGATTTGATTGATTGTTTTTGAGGGGATGAGTTGTTTTAATTTGATGAAACCGAACCCCCACCATGAGATGGGGATGTTTGAAATATGGTTCGATAAACCGCAGCAATTGCTGCAGATGGAGATTTAACATGCGTAAGAACCGTGAACTGGAATAGAAACACAGCAACATGAGGCAACAACGGTGGTCTCTTGGCTAGTGGTTTAAGAACTGTTTTATTTTGCATCCCTTCCTGGCATGATACCACGCCATCGCTACAGTAATACTTGCGAATGGTTTGAAACCTCCAACCGGAAATGTTCTTTCCAAACATAAAAATTCAGAGTAGCCCCAGATCACAGGTAAGGAGTAGAGAAACTGTGCATTCCGGCCATGTGTAAGGGTAAGATATTTGATCAGACACAAATCCACCAGGTCGGTATATGTTCGCTTTGAAAATATGGAGGTTCCCCATTGCCCTTCAGAGCTTTCAGAAACTACCAACAGTTTCTTGCCTTTGCGCTCTTGCAGGTGCTGGCAGAGATTCGTTCTGGGAAGGCTTTGGGGCCGGGGGCCTCAGATAGCTCACCTTGGGCCCTTGCCAAGTTGACCTTCCCAGCCAGTCTGCTGAGGGCCCCTCCGCCCATGAGCAGTTCGGCAGTGCAGATGCATCCCACAGAGTGGCGACCCTTTCGGATTCTCAGTTCCTTGGTTTCAGGGTGCTGGTGTGGGGAAACCTGAGATGGATTTAGTATGAGTTCATGGGTTGTGGAGGTGTGTGTTCGGTGAAATCGCGAGAAAACGTGAGAGAAGGACCGCTTGTGGATGTTGCTGTTGACTCTTCAAAGTCCCAAGATTTGGAGCCATTGACACCTTTGGTCGCTTCTCTTTGAAAGTCATTGAGAAAGTAAAGTGGAATGATATAAATCGCGCAACAGGTTTGTAATATCACGCAGGTTGGAATCATCCAGACAACCCGCCAATTTCAACCATGATCAGGTGATCAACTCAATGGTAAACTCCAGGTAAACGATGCCCAATTTGACCAGAATGGCTTGTGCATGTAAACAATCTGGTTTTGGACTGTCACCAACCCTCCGCAATCCGACATGGGAAACTCCACCATTTAGTTCGATGATGCTCCAGTTCAGACCCATTTAATTCAACAATTTCCCATCTAGCCATTTTTTGATGACACGGGGGGTACACCACCCAGCCGAGGTAAGAAACAGATGACACGCAGCATGTGGCTCTTCCGTTTCGCCCTTCCCGAAGGTCAAACCCTGGCGCCACCTGGTGCCCGCTGGGAAGTGGAGCGACATGTAGCTCAGCTGAGTGGCAGAAGCATGTCAGTGGAGGGTCCACGTGCACTACCTGAATGGATCTACATACACACATATATATATATATAATATCACTCTTTTCTGCATATACATATACACATATATATATATATATATATATCAATGATATGTGGCCAAGCTCGGTGAAGGGTAGTTTGATGGCTTATTTTTTATTTTCAGAGTTTTCCAATGATTGGTAGTTCGCTCGGCACATGATCTATATATATTTTCCATGGCGGACGTGTATCGTATATATTTTTTGGTGAGAGAGCCGTGGTTGGGAACCACTTACAAAGAGGAATGCCCATCCAAGTGCCAAGTTGGTTCCTGGGTGATACATGACCACTTGCATACATTGTCTAACTGTAACTGGAAAATAAAGCTTAAAGAATAATTATCATTCCAGCATTGAACTCTAAGATGTTCCCTGATCAACCATTCCATTCAGAATAATTCCATATAATTCCTAAGGTCAACCCCGGATCAATAAACCACCATTTGTCAGTTAGGGGGTGGTACTCTCCAATGAAATCAGGTGCGGCTCCGTTTGCCTGGGCATGGGCAGCAGTTAGTACGGGCACCTTGGAAGCACTACCGGTCTGGTGCAATGGCCGGCATGTTTCACAGTAGCCGCCTGGAATTTAACGACATAGCCATGGAAAATAACTTTTTTTTTAGCGGTAAATCATCTAACTAGTTGGAATTTTCAATAGCTATTAGATCTAAATATGTTAAATTTCTAGCGGGTGGACTTTGTAAGTTGATGGACCAAGATGCCCTTGGAGAGGGCGATGACGATAGAGCGATAGAGAAACGGTGCTGTTTGTCCAATGTGTTCGGGGAGGTCCAGTTGCAAGCAGTCCTGGTGGCCTCAAGTGCTTAAGACATTGGTTTAACATGACCACATTGCATTAAGCAACACAGTGTCAAGCAGCACTTTCTTGTATGTTGGAAGCTGGTGGGGGCAGATTCTGCAGGAAAATGCACAAAAACCGGCGAAAACCACTCAGACTGTCATTTCAGCTCCATGAAATATACGCGTTTATCATTTCTTTCCAGATAAACGGAAGCACCCAGCTTTTCATGGTGAGAGCCCAACCTCCAGAGCCATTTCCAGGGCACTGGCTACCAGGAATACACCCCGGTGTCGCCCCCGAAACGTCCTGGGAGCTTTGATTTGGCCATCAAGATCTATGAAGAGGGGGCGATGAGTTCCAGACTTGCGAGGCGTCGTTTGTTTGGAGTTGGGATGTTAGGCTGGAAGATTGGCTCTAGGATTGCCTCTTCCAAACCCAACATGATTGAAAGGAAACTTGGCAAGAGAATCAGTTTCTTGGAACCGACCCAGGATGTTGTGTAGATGTTGGGTCGTGTGATGTTTGCTCTGCCTCCAGGTTCATTTTTTTGCCTGGGCCGATCTCAAACAGATACACAAGTGCAATATCAGATGCAGTTTCGGGTGAAACAATAGCTTCACAAAATATCCTACAAATACCTGGTTCGTGCTTTGAAACATGTTTGTTTTCTCCCCTAATTTAAAGGATGATACAAATTGACGAGCATTTCTATGAAACGGGTTGAAACCATCAACCAGACACATGCTCATAGAGGCCTTAGATTCTACCATATTAGCGTCCAGTAGGCTAACATAGCCAGGAAAAATGACCCATTCATTGTCATTCATTCATGATTAAAACTCTGAAAAAAAAGGTGGTTCCCATGAATTTCCATTGCTATGTCAGTTAGAATAACCAGGGCTGACCAGACAGGATGGCGCCGGGCCAAGTTGTCGAGATGACCGGTTTGCATGGAGATGCTTGGGTTCAACGCCGGGCAGGTGGGGTTAAAGCGCCCCCAATCTGCTACCCAACAATTATTAGCAGCTGATACGTGTTGTAATTGGTTTTTAATCCTGTATAACTGATCATGGAACGTTATGAATTGATGAAATGGTTACTCATCCCAATCTTTTACCGGCTATCAACTAGGGGTAAGTACCCAAAACAGATGTGCGCTTGCTAAGTTTGGATGGCATTGGTTTCACCACACCTGTCTACATCTTTCTGGTATTCGTCAGGGTCCGTCCTGAGAAGTTATACTGGGCCTTTTAAATCACCAGGTCACATCTGTTCCGCAGGTTTGGTGCAGATGGATTTATGTGGAATGGATTGGGTTGGGAAAATGCACCTTCTTTCTTGGGAATATGTCAGGTAATCGACTTGGCTAGGTCGGTTTCAAGTTGGCCTTTCATCACGTAGGATAGTGGAATTTGCTTGACTTTTCAAGGCTAGGCGTTTTTTCCCATTGTTTGTTTTACTCTATACCATACACTTTCCCTTCCAAAGAAGTTTTTGTCAGAGATTTCATGGACTGGCATGCTCCCAGAGTTCAAGATGCTTACATTACACATATGGTTTTCCTTGGTTTGCTGAAGATCAGAAGTCACATGGTGTTTGATTCCACCAAGGTTCATGCCCAATTGTGATTTGTGGCTCGCGCTTTTGATGGTTTTGTTCAACCGCTTACTTCTCCGCGCTTATTCCATGGGATGTTTTTTTCTCAGATATGATGTCTCCATCCCTATTGATGGTCCCCGTCCTCATTGATGCCGATTGACTCATATTGTTCTGATGGGTTGGGATAATTCTCAGTTGGAGTATCTCAAGTACGAACGACGACTCGGATCCTAAGTTGGGAACGGTTTCACATTATTTTCCCCTTGCTTGGGATCATGATTCAAAATGAATGTATTGTTACGTTTTCGCTCTCACAGGGGGGTGAGAGTTCCAACTTTCTGGGATGCTGAACGCTCGTGGCCACCCCCTGGTGAATTTCAACATGTTCCACAAGGACTACACCATCTCTTGGCCTTCGCGAACAATCTTCAGGAGAGGACTTGAGTTTTTAAGCTACACACGTGGTGATGTGTTTGAGTCCAGGAGCTCATGCTTTTCGCAGTTGTTGTTAATGTGCTCTTTTCAAGGCCCTTTGTCTCGGTAGAATTCTGAAGCTGGCTTTCTTGTGTGCGATGCATTCTGTTGTTTCCTTCAGGTTTATCCAGTGTGGCCCCAAAGCTTCTGGAGAATTAGAAGAAGATATAGCATGGTAAAGTACATTAAAAGCATCTTAAGTCTTAAAACATCCACTATTATTTATATAAACGCCACAATGATCCGCCCCTTCATCAATGATATTGCACGGCCAAATGGGATATGATTGGCCTTACCACCTCCAGTCCCTTAGCTCCTGGCGGGTATACAGCTGCCTGATGTGCATCCTTGGCCACGGACAGGGCAGGAGAAGCAGGGCTTCAATTTCGCAGCAGCTCGGACATGAATGATGGTGCACCAGGTGTTGATTTTGTTAGGGGAATGACCAAATGGTCTGCCTATATGCAGTGGAGATGGGTCGAAAGGCTAAAACATATGACAGCAGATATTTAGGCATGTTTCATGCTTGAAGAAGATGAACATCCACAATTATCCATCCATGTCCCCGTTGCTTCTCCATTCTGTTCATATGATCCCTTGCGGCACCTTGGGGTGACTGAAGGTCCCATCCTTGCACCGTGGCCCTGTGGCGAGGTTTGGCGTTTCTGGTGGCAGGCAGCGGCGTGACGCCATGCATTCAGATCCTCCAGGACTGGGTGGCTCAAGGTGCTGCGCCGTGGAAGCCAACATCTTTGGCCGGCGAATTTTGGGGTTGTCTGAAATTTGGCGCACCCCAATGGATTAAAACCTCATGTTCCCATTTAATAGGCTATTTAAGTGGGAGTCCCCCATTGTCAGACAAACCCATGTCGAAAGGATATGTGTTCCCTAGCAATGTGCTGTTTCAAACCGATGATGCTACTTTTCTATCACAACGGCAATATTTGATGCTAACAACAAGGATGACAAGAATGACAACAATGCTGATGATGTCTAGGCATATGAAGGCCCAACATGAACAGATCCAGTATCAATCCACATGTTCTTGGAGGGGCGTTGCTTTGCTTTCAGCTTGGAAATTCAGGGCCACTCAGATCTGAGATGATTCCAACTAGTAAACACACATCATCGGACCATCAGTTGACTCAGCCCAGTAGGTTCAAGGGGCCCAAGCTTCACTATTTCGGGTGGAGACAGATCTCCCAAATTGAGGCGAAGCGTGCAGCTCCATTCAAATGGACATTTTGTACGCCAACCGGACTGAGGATGAGTGTCTTGGTGGCGTAAGGTACTGCTCAACTTGGGGTTGCCGATCCGCCCGATCCCTTCCAAAAACCTCCGGTTCTTTCAACTGCCCTTGAGTCTGCCAGAGGTAGCAGTCGATTTAGCTCTGGGGCTTCTCCCTTTCTCCACTCGATGTGACACATTGTGGGGTGTACTGCATCTACCCTCTTGGAATCAAACATCCCCACTTCTTACTTGGAAAATCTTTGATGGTATCATGTTCTTTGCCAGGTCGGAGTACGAGATGTGTCTTTCCAGGATTTTCCATCTTCTATTATACAAAATTGATCTATTTGCTGCTGGTTAAACATGGTAAACCCATTTTCTCGGTTAAAAATACAATGTTCATCCATTGGCTGCTGGTGAAACCACATTTTTAGGGGTAGAATCCAGTTGCTTTATGATCTTTTTGGGCTGCTAAGAAAACCCTGGTGCCTGTCTGACCTATCTCCTCACGTCCGAGCTGACTAACTGAGGATCGCCTTCCGGTCCGAGCTGACTGACTTGGCCAAGCTGTCGCTGAGCTGAGTGAACATCAGGGTCACTGCTTCAATGACCATCAGATCTTTGGATAGATTATAGCGACCTCATTATGACCTCACTGGAATGATGGCTAGGATTGGGAGAATCATCCCCCGAATGCACAAACTATTCAGATTAAAGTGAAATATAGTAAGTTACCAAGATATACCCAGATTGTTTGTGGTTGATGGCTTATGTAAAAAGGAACTTAACCTACCATCAATGTGAATGTGACTACTGCTGGGCTATTCATGGAGCTTTAACCGACCATATATCTGGATGAATTATATCTGATAAATTAACGAATGTAGATATGAAACATCCCTAGGAATTTCTCTGCATAGGGTGGATTTCCCATATCTATGTCAGTTTACTCGAGGTTAGATTATGTTAGGTAATATACTTTACGGCCATCATAATCACCAAGCAATGGGAATTACATCCAATAATATTGTCAAAGCGGGGTGAGTCACCATCAAAAGAGAATAAGCAATTCAGCGGCAAGAAGTGGCTTGTAGTATCTTGTAGTATGATGTAATATGTTTATCACAAGAGTTGTAAGGATTCAATTTGCAGAGGATCATCTCGAAAATAAAAACATATCTGAACTGATTTGCATGCGCACCCCAGTGAGTAATAGCATGAATCGGTTCTAGCTATGGGCAACTTACTCGGGTTGCACATCCAAGTAGAAAATGTGCGGAACGATATTTCATTACTGAGACGGTCCATCAATCATTGTGGGAAAAATTGGTGGAATTCAAATACCTTACCCGCAATCCCAGTACTTTGACGACTAGGAATGAAACTAGTCGTTGGGTTTCAGTCCTAACTGATTGGAGTTTTATCTGCCCCAGCTATTGAACACTTTCTGTCCTTGCTTCAGAGTTAATCCGCAGGGCATCCCCACATCGAGATGACCCATGTATAGTATTGTTTTCCTAGGTGTCGGAGTGTCAACGTGTGCTTCGCAGTTCCTTGCCTGATCTTTGGATGTTGCAACCGTGCTTACCCTTGGTGCTTGATTGGTTAACTCTCTACAGAGGTGATATGTGTGTTTAAAATTTTGTTTTTGATTTGGAGGGCCACCAAAATGCGGAACCCATTGGTCTGGCTCTTGGGGATTTTGGTTTCAATGTTTGGTCATCTTGTCTTATTCTGGAGATATTCTTAGGGAACATTGAAAAATGAACATGAAGTAGAGATTTTAATCCTACTTTTGGGTTTGAACATGGATAAATAAAGTATTTAGTTAAGGATAGGATTTAATATGATGTATATGTGCCATATACCATGCCCACACTGTATGATCTGCACTCATCCTCTCAGAAAGTCAGCTCAAATGGAGGATCTTTGAAGCTGCATTCAAGTTTCTGAGGTCACATCAGCAGGTTTTTTTTGGGGGCGACCTTATTGAACTGGAGGGTACATTTACACGAACCTTTCTCATCTCACTCCCCATCGGCCCTCGTTCCCTCCCCCCCAAAAAAAGAAAATTGTCAACACATATCTGGATGCTTCAATTCGGAAGAAAAAAATCCACGTTGGTACACCGGAATTTCACCACTAAAGAAATGGACGGTTCTGAGCAAGCCTGAAATGTAGATCTGGACAAAATATCGCCACCCCGCAACCACCAGACATGATGGTCATGAAACCGGCTGACCCTCACGTCTAAGAATTGGCCAAGGAAGTTTGCAGGACCACCCCCACCCTAGATAGATTTATCTGAGAATTAAACTGGCGCACGTGAATCCAATGGTTTATCGTCATATGAACCTTTAAAACCGCAGTCTTATGGCTTCTGCATCCCCATGCTCAGATTCACATCTAATTTTCCCAAACTGATTCATAGAAAGTTTACATGTCGTTTTAAAAAGTTGATGATAACTATGGCTTTGCCATGTTACATGTTACCATGGTTTGTCCACATGGCTTCTCCCCATGTTTTAGACCAATTCTCTCGAGAATTCCGGGGGTCGATGCCTAGGTCACCAATCCCACAGAGGCCTGGGGCGGTCACCGTGGCCGGATCGACCTGGACCTCCTGCGCCAACAGCTGGGCGATGCGGCGGAGGCGACCGTGGCGTTGGATGCTGGGCGGAGGATGGTGGTATGGTGGGCAGAGTAACGGTGATTAATGGTTAATGATGGTTAATGGTGATTAAGCATGACTACAGTAGTGGAGAATAACTCTTTTCCGGGTCTAAACCCCAACCATTTTTTTTTTGGGGGTTTCCTCTGAGCTCTGGCAGTTTTTTTTTCAGGAGGTCCTGGTTTACCAGCAAAAGATATCAAACAATGTAGGACTTGAACGGGAGATAAATTTGACTGATACCGGTATGTTCCCCTATTAGACGCTTAAAAATGTATGGCCTGTTGGTCGTTTCATACGGGAAAACCAGCATGATTAAGGACACCAAGTGTCTTGTTTGAAAAAGGGATAGAATAAGCCGGAAACCGATTGAATCTTGGATAATAGTTGTCAGGCATTTTTGGAGGGGTAGAGCTTTCCAAACCAGACAGTTCTTGATAGATTTCATTGATTTCAGGATAGCTCAGGCATTCTGGATCACTCTGGTTGGATGCAAGATCGCAAATCAAGCAAATTCAGATTTAGTACTTGCTCTGTTTGGTCACCAGTTTCTAAACAAAAGTCTTGTAGAGCACCTGCGGTGGCTGAGGTGTGTGGCCCACCTGAGTTCAACGAAACCATGCGGCTTCATCTGAATAGCCTGGGCTTCACCCGCGTGATTTGCTTCTGACTTCATTTGGCCCAAGCTGTTTGTGGCTCCGCTGTGATCAGTTTCAGTGCCTTCTCAGCCAATGGATCTACCTGCAAGCTTGGATGCCCAAAGTTGGCGAAACCGGCTGTGAAAAATTGTTCGCCAGCAAATGCATAGAAGTGGAGTTTGGAAGTCAACAGCGCTCCCTGTGTGGAGAGCCTGCAGACAGTGACAAAGGGGCGGTCGGGAGCATTCGGGAGCTGAGGAGAAGGAGGGGGCGCATGCGAATCAATGCAAAATATTTTAGGGATTTTTAGGGTGTATAGCTGGGGTTCCTTGGTTTCAGATACCACTTGAGATGTTTTTAGACAGATATGATCATAGAATGAAATTGATATGCATATGATATGAATGCAGCAAACGGTGATTTTCACGCAAGCGACCGGGATCATATGTTTCAACACTTTTGATGAATGGAAGGGATGAACCAAGGAAATGGCACTCGAGCTATGTGAAATATGGATTTGGGTCAAAGTAAGGTCGAAGTAGCCAAAGATGTGGATCATGCATATTACCAGTCACCCGCATTTTAGGGGTTCTACAAGTGGACCCATACCCGGAAATGATGCTTTCTCAAGATACAGTTTTGCTTCTTTTACATTGCTTCATAATTGGTGGATGCTTTCCAGTAGAGACAAGCTTGATGAATCTGCAATCACACTACCACCAGCGCAGTCACAGCGTCTTATTGATCCTGGCTGAATGTTCCGCCAACTCGGCAGACTCTTGTGTATGTTACAGTATGCTCGTTAAAAGATAGATAGATAGATAGATAGATAGATAGACAGATAGATAGATAGATAGATAAGTGAAATTATTTAAACATATACATGCATGCTACTCTTTGCGTTCAATGTTCACACACACATTTATATATATATATATATATACATTTATTTACACATAGTGTATATATATATAAATAGTACATGTTGTTTCGATTTGTGTGTATGCACCTCAAATGCTGTATGTCAATCCTGCTGTCACTACCAAATATGTTCTTATTTGCTGTCATCCTGTGGAGCGTGCACCGCAACTCACGTCTTGTGATGCCGCCAACGACCATCCTGGCTTTAGAGCTCATAGAGAGCCCCTGGCCTTGCTGACCGGTGGGCCCCATGCGGTAATGGCGGCCATTTTCGATGCCATCAGGTGGCCGCCAGAACTTTCGAAGTTTCATCTGGGGTAGCCGCAAAAGTGAACAGTAACTTTGTACATGGAAATGATTTTGTACCTAGCCCTAGCAAGTATAATCATATATATATATTTAGAAGAGGTCACCCAGGTTGATAAGTTAGCTGACTCGGCCTATGGGATTTACGTTGGATATAAACAGCAGCCAGGTCGGCCATGGGAGGAGAGACACGCCCCACGGGACCCACCGGCTATCAACCCTCGGAGCTGGCCATCCGATCGCTTTCGACGCTGGAATGGTGGAAATTTATAGATCACCCGCCCAAACAAGATAGAAAAAACCAACATTCTTACCGACCATAGTGAGAAATTGCAGTTCTATGATTTTTCTGGATTGCCATGGGCTTGCTCAAAAGAGGTTGATTATGTCTATGTAAGTGTATGTATGATATTATATGATGTAGTGCTTAACGCACAATTTATTAGCATGGAAAATGATGATAAAACAATGGGTTCTCCGGAGAGTGCACTGAGTGCACCATTCTTGGACACGCCGAAGGGTTTGTGATTCGGTTGCGTTCGATTATGTTCGTGTCTTTGCCCCCGATATATGCAACGATTGGATTATACAAAGGGTAGTGGCTGTGGAGACTTAGAAGGAATATACCTGCGCCCTCCGTTCCTACCCTTTTGTTGTTTCCCTCTTGCTTATTCTGTCGGGGTTTGCGCACCAAGGAGCGTGTCGGACAAGCATGGACTATCAAAGGCAATGTTCCTCAGTTGCAATGGTTGGATATGCTGCTGACACGATCTCCTTTCCGACCTGGCACTGACACTTTCAGTATTTGTAGATCACTTGACTATTGATATTGGTAAATGTCCATTGTTCAGGTTCTGTAGCTCCCAGCAGTTGTTTTACATTCGCGTCCCAACAGTTTATTCACATTTGCATCTTTCAGCAAGTGTTTACCTGAACCCAGTTCATCCTATTATCTTACCATCGCTTCTATTCAAACATATTCACACCATATGGCAATGGAAACGGCCTGTTGAATCCGGTTGATTTATTCGGGTCCCAACGAAAAGAGAAACGTTTTCTCCAGGATGGTATGGATGATAGTTGCCTCAAATTTCCAGGTATCCACATGTTCTGGTTGTTTTGAGGCTACTGAATCCAGTTGGTGATTTTTCGCCAGGCATGTTTAACCCCAGCCAAGGTCCGGGGAAAGTGGCTTGTGGCCTGGGGAAAGCTGCGCCACTGGCCTAGAGTTTGTTGTCGTCTTGGTGAGGCACATGCTTTGTTGGGTATCCAAGGATCTGTTGGAACAACCAATCGTGTCAGGTCGTGTCAATTCCATCCCCATGTCCCAGACATGAGCCAAAGAATATTGATCCGAACATAAGATGGACATTTACATGTGCTGTAGGAACCCTTGAATCTCGATCTCTTAAAATCAACCCAGCAGGTTTGTCTGAAAATAGGCTACTCCAAAATTTGATGTTTGACCAGGTTGATCATGATTCTCCCTATCTGAATGACTACTTTGGGGTTTCCCATCGCCCAGATCCCCATGCCTTAGGTGAGTCCATCTCCCAGCTCCTCAAAGCGGCAACCTGAGTAACTGAGCTGCATGTGCAGCTGGTGGCTGTGCCGAAATTCGGAACTTTGTGTCCTAGAGATGTCAAACTTGTAGTTTGCAGTATTGTTTGGATGGTTTTCAATAGAAAGTATTTGGTTCTTCAATTGCAACCAGTCTCATTTGGGTAGGTGCTTCTCTAGACCTGTATGTTTGAGCAGAGCCATTCTGGATGGTAAACCCTAAAGAAGCGACAAAAGAGTGATTTAATTGGTGCTTGTTTGAGTGTGATTCACTCCCCTTTGGGACTATGAGATTCAATGCCAATCAGGTTTTGTCTGAAAATAGGGCCTCCATGTGTATCCAAGTTGGTGATAAATCGTTGCATTTCCCTTTGCAACGGCTCTTGTATGGATATACCCACTTTTCTAACACATTTAACACACCCAAATGTCCTCATGTTTGATATATACTATAATTATATATATATATGCATGCACGTATATCCCAATAATTTACAGACTGCACATAGGGATCTCCCATAAACATCCACCTGTTAATGACGGTACTCTGATGGCTGGAGCACCACTGGATCTAAGGATCCTGCTGGGGGGGCCGCCAGAAGTCTCAGTGCTTTCCATGCGAAGTCGAGGCAGGACGGCTGCAGGTGCTCATCAAGTTGGGCTATCTGACTCTGTTTGGCGTATTCATATGTGCACACATATACACAAGTAGATTTGCTTATATTTATTCATATGTATAAATCGTTTATGTATAAAATATTATAAAATGTACAGCTAGTCTATTTATGTGTGATTATTGTATCCAACCACTGGTGAGCGCCTGGGGTAGTCACTCAGCACGATCGAGTACCGTCATGGGTCGGGTACTGCATGTAGGGAGGCCCCTGGTTGTCTTGTGTTTTGGGGCTTGGCTAAGCCCACGCAGCCAGGGTCCATGAATTTGGGGTAAGCATGCTGTATCTGATGAGCTTGATGTCATTTCATCAATTGAAAACATTGACATGGCATCCAAAGACTTCCGAATGGCATCCAAATATGTCCAAATAGCTTTCACATGGCTTCTAAGCTTGTGAAAAATCCGTCCTCCAAGTTTCACAATCCGCTTGCCAAGTTTCACAATCCGATGTTGACCAGTCAAGACCAGGATGATCATTGTTGACTCTTCTTGGCCCTCTCCCATTCCCATGTGGACCCCCACATGGCATGTGAGAACAAACCAGCCACAGCCTGGAGTAAAGCAGCATCTTTCCAAAGGTCAGCAGATGGCTTCGTACCGCTCAGTTCCAGAGGACAGGCAGGCAACCACCATCAGACTTGGACAACATGGGATGGCCACCATGCCCGGAAGAAGTTGGATCACAGATCCACAGGGTAGCTGGGAGCTTACCTCCTCAATGCTTGTTGGGTGCCGACTCTTGGGAAACGTTCATTCAGTCTGTAGACTTCTGTTGGTCAATTGTTGAACTTAATGCTCTTTGACAATATGCGTATATATATATTATATATATATCTCTATCTATCTATCTATCTATCTATCTATCTATCTATCTATCTATCTGTGTGTGTCTATCGTCCATGACGAATTCAGGGACCCACAACGACCATCATTTGAGTCCTGTTGGGTGCCTCCCGTCTAGCTGCCAGGCCCCGAATAGTAGACACCCCAGGAAAACATTTTTTGGGGACCATTTAGTAAAATTGGTTGATGGTTTGGAACATTTTTCCATATATTTGGAATAATGATCCCAACTGACTATTATTTTTCAGAGGGGTTGAAACCACGAGGAGGATAGGATTGAGGGTCTTGCGAGATCCTCCCACACCCCATGCGAAGGCCCTTCAGCACACCCTTCGACGATGTGGCTTCACTACCGGCACCCGGCTGCGCCGGTGTGCGGCGAACGCCTTCCATCGCCTCGAGTTTGCCGGAAAGGCACGCTAAACCACTGAACCCCTTCCATAAATCTTCTGTTTTGTTCAAGTGTGCCGGGCACCTTTTTCAGATGCTTTTCCTGTGAACATTAAGTCTTTGTGGTAAAGTTTGACCGCCAGATGTACTTCTTTCAGCTTTCCCACCAGTTCCTAACTGGGATCATCTCTCTTACCGATTTTCTTGGTGTTTTCTACAAGTTTCGAAGCATATATCATATATACATCAATCCACACATGTCAAAACCACACTTGCCGACGTGTTCAAGTCGTCAAATCGCTCAAATGTCACATTTATTTTTGGTGCATATGATCTCCCCAAATCTAGAGACTTCTCCATCCAAAAGCCACCAGGGATGCCTTGTTGGAGCTGCCACAGGATCCCATCCTTCAAGACCGATATGGATTCCTTCGCGGACAGTGAGGCCTTGACAGAGGCCCTACAGAGCGGTCTGCCAAGCAACAACACCTTGTTGGTGCGGGGAGAGAAGCGGAAGGGATAACTGGCCCGGGATTTTTTATGGATGATATATACATATACACTTAATACAAAATTTGTTTAGTTAATGATAATGTGTATAAAAAATGGTACCGTTAAATAATTGAATAAATAAATAACTAAATAAATATATGTAAATATATACACTTCATGATGACAAGCATATTCATTAATACCGCATATTAAGACTATAAAGAAGGATGTTGGGGGCGCAAATCTCCATCACAGTATTCATTTATATTGTGTTTGTATATATATATATATTTATAGATATTTATATTTATAGATATGTTTGTTTTGGTTTGTGTTTGCTGTTTATCTCCATAGTATTTGCAAGAATTGTTCTTCAAATGAATGCATGCATGCACTGGTCCTGAACTATGCCTTCATCGGTTTGTTTGTGTGAGTTTAACTGTTTTGGATGGTTATACGCGCTAGAAATCTAAAGGGCTTGAGCCCCAAGATGCTATGCTTGCTTGCTGTAGAACGATCATGAGAGAAAAAGGTTTGTGGCATTTAATGTCCAAAAGCATCGCAAGGGCAGCGCGCATCGCCAAGGCAATCATCAGTCCATGGAAGCACCAGGTGGGCCTGGGTGGCCCCAAAAATCCAAGTCTGTTCTCTGTTGGTGATGGGTGAAAATCAAACATGTCTAGCACAGGGTAGGTGATCATGTGTAGGGTAACCGTAGGTAAGCTGTGCTGTTCGTGTTTTGGATGTTTGCCAGTGAGGGTTGTGACGTATTCAGTGTGCAAAGCCGTTGAGGCCGAACTGATTCCCATGCTTTGTAAGGCTAGATAGGCAGCAAAGATTTCGGAGATTTGATACCGGATGGGCACATACATTGTCTCAAATTTAAGCGCCACTGAAATCCCAAACAGTCAGCAGTCATAAAAATAGAAACATCATGGTTTTCTTGTCAATGACTCTGTTTGGCTCATGGCACCTTCCCTCACCTAAACAGTATGGTTTTGAACAGAAAAGCTTGGAACCCTCCTTGGCGATGCAGTTGTGGTTACTCATATGTATCACCATGGTCATGGCCCCCATAAGTTGGGATATAGCGCATCATATTCATTACATACCCATTTACGGAGTTGGAAAAAGAAACGCTTCCAACCTGTTTAAGAAAACATGTGCAATTAAAAAAACATCTCAAAATGCTTGGAACATGTCAGACAGGCCCTGAGTTTAGACCCTTCAATACCCAAAAATTTCAGACTCTTCCGATGCGTCAGGCCTGGGTCTAGGCATCACCAGTGCCCCCGGCGCGCCAGCGCCTCGCGGGCTGCGGCCTGGGGAACGGCCCTGTGACAAGTGGCTGCCCGGGAGCGTCGTGGAGGCCTCCAGGGATGGCTTGGGAGTAGAATATATGGATAATTATTGTGTATATATATATGTTTATATATATATATTGGGAGAATGTAGCTATCCAGTTCAATCTCGAATTCTATCTCTCAGCTGTGTTTGGCTTTACAATGTTGTAATGGGATAAACCATCCATATTTTATGTAGTAATTAAATGTAATTAAGCACAAAAATACACAGGGATTGATCAACTAGTGTTTGTGGGGGTGATCAACTTATGTGTTGTTGTTGCTGTTGCTTTTTGAACACTTTTTTGGCAAATCCAGGGAAAAACAGGGATTGATGAATGTACGTTTTGTTTAGTGTCCTTCCTTGAGCATTTAGGAAGGGCATATATTGAGGTACCTCTTCGTTCTTTCACTTTCAACTCTCTCATCTCTCATGGTTCATGATCATGTTCAACGATTATGAAATTGACTCCTTTTCCGTGCATTTGTAAGTATCTGCAAGTATTTTACTTGTACTATACGTATTTATTTGTCATATTTCGTAGAAATAAATCTTATACAATCTATTTTCTACATATATTTATATATATATATGTAAAAATACACACACACACATATATATATATATTAGTACTTAAATACTTGTATTGTGTATTTCCCCCACTTGCCTGGGTAAAATTCCATCCCTTTTTGGTTAGTTGCAGGATCATCTCACTTATCAATTTGTTCGCGTCCCTGGTTGATACACGCTTTACACGTGGCTTATCCCATTTAGAACTTAGCTATATCGCCACTTGCTGATACTTATTGACAAGTTGCGATCCGTAGTGTGCTCCCAAGTATCTTCTTCAATATACATACTATTTTATAATTAGATACATACACTACACACAGACATATTATATATGACACAGCTACTGTGTATGTCTCCCCATTGTTTGGCCTCCGGATCCTTTCAGGTCTATTCCGCCTCGGCGGGGCGTTGGTACCCTGCAGAGGTGGGGCAGGTGGAAGGTCAAGGTGGTGGTCAGGACTGGGGCCACACGACTGGGCCGCGGGTGACCCACTCCACAGCTTGGTGCCCCAACAAAAATAGAGATTTAACCAACAAACATGGGAATTTAAAGAAAAAATATGGGGTTTGATGGGGCGTATAGCTGATTTATGGGACTTAAGTGGGTCTTTAGCTTCAATAACCAGGGTTTATGATACATATATCGAACTAGTGTATGGGGGTTCTGAACCAAGTCAAGCAATGGCAGTTCAAAGGTGCAAAAGATGGATTTTGCTTGATTTTGACTCAATTTGGACGGACATACCGGAAATCATTATAATGAAGGTTTCACCTTAACTGGCAATTTGAACGGGAATAACAGCAGCCAAAAGGATCCCAAAGGTGGATTTGAACGACAGACATGTGAGTTGAACCCACCGCACATCCGATATCATCCGGTATTTTCCCAACAGAAATGCTGCGGATGTGATGGAATATGATCAGTCTGATTGGCTTGGTAATTTCAAGATATTCCAAGAGTATTTGTTCAAGGAGAAATGAACACCACGAAGAAATGATATTTGAGATGATGGGATCAGGGGACCTTGAGTGCTTGACAATGCTTGGCTTGGGAACGGGACAGTTTTCAGCCTAGTTTCTCTAGTTATGGTGATTGAGGTTGGCTGATCGATATCCACATGTCCAAATGAGGTTTAATCAGGTCACCGCATGCGCCGCTAAACCCTTGCAGGAAGACATCGTCACGGTGGTCTTCTACCTGGGGGATGAGATGAAGCAGAAATCGGTGTCACTCGACTAAGAAACTGACCGCTGCAAATCAAGATGAGCACAATTTTTTGTTAGGACAACTCAAACTCTGGGGTGTTCCACAGTTATCCGATTTCATAGCCCTTAGCCCCTGGGCCGTTGCCCATCTTCCCACAGACATGGACCTGCTTGCCAGGTACCGCACCGACAAGGCCCTTGCGGTCCTGGGGGCCCACACCTTCTCCGAACTGCCTCCCGGTTTCGAAACCCGCGCCTCGCAGTCGAAGCCGGGACAGCTGGTCTACTTGGACCTGTGCCTTGGCGCTGGGACGATAGCTGGGGGAATTAGCGATTGTTGGCTGATAGCTTATTTAAAGGAGGTTGATGTAATATAAGTACCCAAAGAATTTTGTTTTTTGGGGAGCAGCCGTTGCAAGGGGAACAATCTAGAAGTGAACACAAATTGCGGCTTTTCATTGAGTTTCCACCACGGTTGGACCAGAATTATGCGTGTTTGTTCTCATTGTGGAGCTTGAACTTGTTTTTTTGCGGTTGGGAGTTGGGAAGGGGGGCCGATGGGGTGGGAGTTCACATCCTTTGGACCTTCCCACCAGTTCCAAGGTGACCAGGGTGAAAGCATGCTACAAAGTTCCACCTGCTCACTGTTTTATTATGATAAATCATTCTGAAAATGCAATGCCAGAATGCCACTAGTCACTCGTCTTTCCATGCCAGGTCTTGTGGTCTGGGTCTTAGCTCATGGTTGCTGATTTGATTTCTACCCCTCCCAGCCTGCTGCAAAGGACCACGTGCACAAAGCCACTTGCTTCAATAGAGACGGATTGAGGCCGATCCCCAAACACCTGGTATGATGTAGTGGCAAACTATACTAGCCAGGTCTCTGGTAGAGGTTTGTAGCTTCTGTGGTGTATTTTTGTTTTTTCTCCATTCCGGAGCTGCAGACAGAAGATTCAGGTCCCATCCCTGATAATTAATCGGATTCGAAAGGGTGCCCAAAGAATTCTTCAGTCACAAACTTGTGCCATGTAAAATCACGCGTTCGAAGGAAAATAAGATACCTAATATACACATGGGTGCATTTTCCTTTGCCGCATTTGCTTACCCACAGGGATCCTGCTATGTTTGATTGAGAAGATTTGCGTAGCATTTTTGAAACATGAATTATATAATTAATTCATGCAACACTTGAACTGGCCCGGAGGCTTGCCTAGATTGTCTAAGCTTTCTGCGTAGGCTCTGCGGGAGGATTATTTTGTGCCGTTGGCTTTTGGCTAGGCTGGGGTAGGAGTTGCGTAGGTTCAGTATAGCTATTTCCGCATGGGCTGTCGCTGTGGTGGCGCAGGCGAACGATAAAGTGCAAAGGCCCAAACAACAAACAACCTTCAATTTTCACCACGCAAATCCAACACGATCCAACCATATTTTAGGGACGAGTTGAGAGCATTGGTTCAACCTAGTACCTCAGCTCTGCCGAGGTATGCCTCCCTGGAGCTAGCTTGGCAGGTTCATTTCCAGCGCCTGAAGCAACTGCCCGCTGCAGGCTGTGAGACAGTGGCCGCGGTCCCGGCAGCCAGGCCCTGGCAGGGAAGGTGGGGTGAGGGGGTACAAACTACATTTGTTTTGGTCAAAGTCCATTGAAAATATATTTAGGCATTATTTATTTATTGTTTATGCGACCCACGTTGTTTGGAGAAAATTGACCACGTTTAGCTTAACACCTTGCATCTCTCAACCTGTGGCCGTTTCTCACCCTCCCCAAGAAGCCGCCGCCACGGAGGCCGCCGCCACTGGCGCCGCGCCGCGGTGCTGTGAACGGCGGCAACGTGCCGCCGGTGATGGAGGAGGATGAGCTGAAGGAGGACTCGGGGAAGGTGGCGCTGCCCAGCTTTGGCGATGAGCTTGGCAGCCAGGCAGGGCGTGGACCTGGGAATGAAGGGCTTCTGAGTACCAGGTAGTGGTTTTGGTCATGCGATGTCACGCGGCAAAATCCAGAGCCATACACTGAACTGTGGGAATGGTTTGACTCATTAGATCATACTGACTTCTGTATGTAAAAACATCATTCGGCGTCTATTGTTTGGAATAGGGGCATAGGATGGGGCCAAAAGGGTATGAATTGGGAGAGTAAAAGATGAACAGACCATGAAGATGATGTGGAGGCATAATAGACATCTGTTTTTACATTTCATTGCGGGAGCATGTTTCAACAGACAATAAATCAGAAAGCTATGGGGACTCAAATGGGGGCTACAGAAGTGGATGGCTGAAGGCTGTGGGAGGCCCCCCTTGTCAATTGTAGAAGTCCGTGTGGGACGCCTTGCTGGGGAACAGAAGTTGCCATAGCAGGCTTCAGCTCTGGGTTGCTTGACGACATTTGCCAAGCGCCTCGATCTTTCCTTCCCTGTCGGCCAACAAAGATAGCAAACATGGCTGGCCCGGAAATCCCAAGTCCTTGAAGCAGCGCAATCAGCTGTATCATCTAGGATATGCATATCCATCCAAAAATTGGATGAACGATTTTTTTGCACAGGGAACAGCATTGCTTGAGTGGATTCTACCACTCCAGTTCAGTTACCCCCAACAATAGCTGGTGATTGATGGTAACACTGGCAGGATCGTGCCATTCAGTAACTGGTTGATATACCTGGTTAGTAAGTTCCCATTCAGTGGGTGATCCCAGTTATCCCATAGTTAAACGGATTATAACTTTGGTTGCTAACCAGTTACTAACAAATTCGCCCTTATTGGTAATTATTGGTGCTTAAAAAACAATTCATTCACCAATCCAATATGCATCGCTCGGCAGGGCGCCTACTTGGACTATGTGGGTGCCCCCTTGGCCGCAGCCAACCGCTATGGGAAGGAAAACCCCATGGCTGCGGGCTACCAGGCCGGGCAGGAATGTTCATTGAAGCTGCCATTTAAACGGGAACATTGGATAGATTGTGATAAATACAAGAGAGCCTGAGAGTCTGTTCTTATTGGGGTTACCCTATTTCAAAAGACGAGGTGCTTGATAAAGAAAATGATGCATTGATCAAAAGACGCCAAGTAAATGCAATTGCCAGTGCTTGCTTTCGGACATCGCTAATGCTGTAGCCGCTCATCCATTTGCATCCATGTGCCCAAGGTTGCATACTTGTGCAATTTGCGGAAGAAAAAACATACAACCCGAAAAGGAAGGTTTACAAAGATTGGCAAAGATGCCAGCTAAATCATAAGTGCTATGAGGTATTTCAGCTCAGCAGAGGTTAGTTGGGCCATTTAGTTTATTAGCTGGCTTGCAAATGGATTATACAAGTTATAGGCCATACAGTAGTACTTCCGGTTGGGAGCTGGGTACCAACCAGTTCTAGTGTTCATGGCCCATCTCAGTAGTTTATTGGAAGGTAGCAAAGTTGTTCCCTTCTTTCCCATGTGTGATATCTCTATTAAATCACTATTGTATCACCATTACCATTACATGCCCATGATTTCATAATATATTGTTCGGTGTGTCGCATTATATCATATACGATCATATTATTTCCCATTATAAATTATAACGCGCTTATATATCCATATAATAAACAATATCAGACATCCTTGGATATGATATATCCCATTTTTGGATACCCACACCTTCTGCTTTTTTCAGCAGCTCGTTGAGTCGAGGTGATTCATGCCTCGGCTCCACAGCGGCCCATCAAGATCCGAACCTTGGCGTCCAACCAGGACATATGTTCGTTAAAGATGACCGGGCGTTGAAGCCAACATAGCTGGATAAACTATCATGACCTCACGTCGTGACGTCAATGGAATGAGGGTTAGGTTTTGGGGGAATCATCCCCAAATGGTGCTAAGAGAACAGCTATTTTCAGGTTAGTGGATCATAGGGATATCGTCGGGATAGGTCATAAGATGCATCATCAACTGATAATTTGGTGAGATGCGCAGCGATTTTAATTGAACATCATTTGTATATACGGAGTTTAGTTATCATTCTGTTGGCTTCATGTGAGCAAATTTTGATTGATAAATTCTGATTGGTTGAAGGCTTCTTGATTACCAAGGGCGTGCTTAACCTGCCTGGTTTGTTGAGGATAATGAACTGGCCCATTGTGGGAATCTCTGTCCATCAGACAGTATCTAATCCCTTCCCCCTAGATACCATCCAACCAAAAACCTTGGTTAAGTATGGTTAAGTTAGGTTTAGCGGTTTAGCGGTTTAGCGGTAAACATGTCCAGGTCGGGACACATATTGCATGATGATTTGCTCAGGGTAGATCCTATGTGATTAGTTACATTGCTAGCAGGTTTTGATTTGATGAAGTGCCCTCACACCAACAGCTTGCACGGGACGGAAGAACATAATACTGGACAAACAGATGCTCACAGTGAATCTCCCAAAGAAATCATGTCCTTAACACGACGTTCTTATCAGTATGTGGCTACTTCGGGGGGATTCCATATTAGATTTCAAGATATTTCAAGGGGTTCATCGACCAGGCCTTTAAGCGAAATTGAGGCAATGTGGACCCTGCGCTGCAGACATGGCAGGATGTGTCTTGGCCTGGCTGAGTCGAGGGGAGTTTCTGGGTTAAATTGCCCATTACTTGGGGTGCCGTTGGTGCTATTACTGGCTACAACATGGTATGGTCATGGTAAGAACCTGCAAAAATTGAGTTAACCAACTCCTAAATTAAGTGCTTATATCTACGCAAATTTAAATGGAGCTGCCCCTTCAAGCATTGAGACGACCAAATGGTATGTACTGTTGACTGTACATTGTTACGTTGTTGTTTTTTTGTTTGAGATCCATCCTGTGGGCCAACCTTTTTTGAAGACTTGACTCACGTTCAAGTCTGTGTTTTCTCTGTTTTTCTTGGGCACTCCTATGAGATTTCCAGTCCAAGAAAGAGTTATGAAGGGTTCTGATGCCCCATTCCATAAAAACCAATGGAGGTGATAAGCTGTCTACCAAAGAACAACCTGTCAATTCTTAGGGCAAAATCTCACCCGGACTTCGCTTTCAGGATGCCTTCTCTGAATGGCGTAGATGAGCAGCGACCAGTCGGCCAAGATATGATGGCGAGGATTGTGGGAAACACCGAAAACATTGGATAATCTCAAGTTTATTTCATCACGAACATTGGATGGGTAATTTAATCCTTTGGATTTTTTGCTACTATTGGAAAATATAGACACAAACAGCAACAGATTATTCTTTTTGGACTACCAAAGGTTGACCATGATTTTTGGTTCAAGGCAAGTAGTAACAATCACTTTTGTAAGCATGATTGGTGGAATTGAAAGATAGGTTCCTTCTGGAGACACGAGCGCATCTTTGCAGACTACTCAAGGGCAGCTAATGATATACACGTTCATCTACCACGATATTTTGCAATGCCACTTTGGGTTTCTGGTTGTATTTTTAGGGCAGGACTGTGGTAAACCGGTTTTATAAACCTGTTTGAGTTGACAGATGCTGCTCGGGCGCCATGCGAGAGAGACTGCAGCGTCTCTTGAAGCCGCACAATGAAACCAACGATGTGGGCAATTACATGAGGCTTGATTTCTTTTTGTAACTTCATCAGCAGCTGTACAATAACATGTGAAAAAAATGTGATTTGTGCATATTTATGCGAAGTTCAGCTTCAAGGGGCGCAATTCGTGCGGGCTTAACATGCCCAGAACATGTCCACTGGGCCCCAGATGGCGACCCAGTGAGAGGATGTCCGACCTGAAACGATTTTTAGTGGGCTATGACCATCTATGACCAATGGTTTGGTCTGATAAGGTGCCTAGGGCCTAATGGGTCAATACCTTGGATCATCGTCATACGGTGTGCAGCTTGAAGATGGGGCATCCAGGTCATAATAGCATGCACGATCGACCGTAACAGATGGCGGTTGCGCAAAATGAGAAGATCAATGTGTGAGACAAAAACCTGCTGATTTTTAGCCGCGAGTGAAATATGCGCACGATGATTTCTTTGAACATTCTCGCCATGGATGATTTCAAGTCACGCGCACCAATAGTCATCCCACTCGGAAGTCACTTGTACGTTCCTTTAAATCTTTCAATACGTTTATTATTTAATATGGTGTCATTTAAATCCATTCCCTCTTCGCACAATCTTCCTTGCTGAGCACCGAAAAATACGGGTTTCCTTGAGATTCCCCTACCACCTCTAGATGTAGATAGAGAGAGAGTGGAGCCGGGGCAGGTCAACCAGGGAATGACACATCAGATAAAAATGATTGCTGGCCATTGAGATATGATCCTACCCTTTCGGTCGGATACGAGGTCGGACATGCCGAATGATCTTAAGTGAGCGTCTTGTAAAAAACATGTCCTCTGGTAATTTAGAATAGCTATGGAGAATAAGCATGTCTAAGAGGGAAATCAGCCTGAATTATCGAAGATTAACAATCCAGAATGCCATGCCGGAATCTGGCCGAGACTCTCCATGATCTCCATGAGCTTGTAGTTTCGCCACGATGAACTCAAGCAGTGTGCAATAGCTTGGGTCATCTCTGGCCTTGCGCCAACCCAGGGACATGCTCGCAACATTGGACCTACTTTGCAGATCCTTGTGGTGTGCGTGTCTTTGCTTTTCTTACTGAAACGGCATTTACATGCATTTACTCATATTAAAGTAATGTTATATATATATATGTTATACTTTTACATATTGAAATATGTGTGTGTAAATAATTACTCGAATCACTTGAAACTCTTGGGAAGGTTTTTGCAGTGTGGTTTCGGTTCGGTTCTGTTCGGTTTCGGTTTCTAGTATTTGCTATATAGGCCCGGTTCGGTTCATGTTCGGTTCCGGTTCCTGCGGTTATCTGCGGTTCCTGGTCGATTTCGGTTCGGTTCGGTTCGCTGTTTGGAACATTCTGCATTGATATTGGCCTTTTTCCCGGCGTCGGAAAAGCAAATACATATTGCTTCCCGCAAGAGGTTTATTGCTTCCCGCAAGAGGTTTATTGCTTCCCGCAAGAGGTTTCATGAGCAGCGGCTTTCAAAGAGCGGAGAGAGCTGAACCCGGAAACCGGAAAACCAAAACTTCCTGAAATTGTCAATGCATGCAATTTATTTTGAAGAAACCCATATGTGCTTTTTTTCATTGAACTCAAAATGCAATTACTACTTTTCCAATCAGTTTATTGGAGGAGGGTAGGACGGTTCCGGTTCCTCCGGTTCGGTTTTGCACACGGTTCCAGCGGTTCACGGTATGCTAGTTGATTTTCTACGGTTCGGTTCCACGGTTCCGGTTCGGTTCCAGAACCTTACTGTTTTTGGTATGTGAAAAATCACCGGGTATGACCTTTATGGTACGAACGACTGACTTGATTTTTCCCCGTCCGCGCCATGGCATCGCAGCCGACCTTCCACATCCATCTCATCAGTGGCCTAGAGTTCGAGGCAGCGAGCAATCCTATGGTAGGGTTTGGCGAAAGGAGCTACAGCAGCTATGGCTCTCTAGCCCATCCTTCATGGTTCCTATTGCAATCTCAATATGACTCGCTGTGGAGCTACCTGGAGCGTATAAGAGCTTCGAGTTTCCTAACCATGCGATAGAAAGGGTTGATGTAAGGGCTCTGTGTTAACTTTTCGGGACCGCATTTGGAGGCACATCAGATCCCGCGAAGTTTTTCTTGTGTGGTTGGGGAAGCTAAGGTCAGCATTATATGCAACCTTTTTCCTGATGATATGCCTTCTTACTACATACACGTGTGTATATATAGGTGATCCTAGACAAGAATCAATTAAATCAATTTATATCAATTTACAATATCCTAAGGGGAAGAAGTTTGCTGCAGACACACTTCCGGAAGTTCAGAAGTTGGCTTCCAGCATGTCTCCACATTCCAAGATCCCATCCCAGCTTTTGAAAACTATCACGCCAGGCTCGCTCATGCCCCAAGCGTCTAAGGTTTCATCGGCTTGAAAAGATAATAAAGCTGAGTATGGCTGACTTTCGGATTGACCAATTTTGAAAGATGCCATTTCAACAACTATGATGTGATTTCTAGATAGGCTGAGCCGCAAAAAGATGTCCTGTCGCAGTGGGCAAACCCAAGGCCCCCATGGCCAACTATCTAGGCTAGTTTGAGTTGGCCACTGTTGCTACGCAACTTGACTTGGGAAGTACTTATAGCTCATGACTGAGGGTGACCCGTGCGACCTTGATAAGGTTTCTTTAAAGAAATGGGCCGGAGGCTTCTCATATTTTGGCTCGTGCTGTAGGTGCAAGGTATTTGCTCCAGCGCGGCCAGGTGCAGCCGAGCGGAACTTTGGTAAAGGACCTGAAGGAGCAGATTTCCAAAGTGCGGGGGATCCCCTTGCCACTCGGATCCACAGGCATTGGCACCGGGCCCATCGGTTAATCTTCAAAAGATATGTCACGTCACGGAGCCGAGGGAGAAAAAAACGCCATTACCAGAGCCAGAGCCAAATTAGTGATTGATTGATGGCAGCCAACTAGTGATGCAGCCTCAGGTATGATCAAACCTTAGTGGTTGATGGCAATGAGTTGCAGAACTTCGACAAGGCTCCTGGCCAATGAGTGCGTGGCTGCACTCATTGGATCAACTGTAAGGTGAATGGGTGGTGAGTGAATTCTCCGTTTTAAATGGGGGACCATTTGTTATTTTTGATTGGCGGACTGTTTTTGAACGGTTGGTGAATGTCTTTTTGTAGCTGAAAATGCTTATACATGGAGATATCTGGAAAACACAGTTTCCAAAATCGGAGGCAAGATTCTGGATCTCCAACCCCTTGTTTCCGTGATCATGTCCCAAAGCTGGGCCCCCTATTGCGGCCTGTTTGCTCATGAAACGGTAGGATTTCATGATTTTTGGGTTTTTTCATGTTTTGTCCTATCTTTGGAAACACGCAACTTAGCAACTGTTGTTTATTTGGGGTTGTCTCAGGTTGCCTCAACATTGGGCACCCCGAAGTCTTATGGCTTACCCAGTCAAATTGCTAGCTGAGCATGTCTCATTTCGAGACAAACTCTTGTTTTTCTGCCGGTGATGTGGCAAAAGCCTTGATGGCTTCGTTTCAAGGATCTCATGCTGTCTTGATCTTTTTAAGAAGGCGCAAGTTTCCATTATCCTATCCTTGTTATCATCCCCAGTACGTCAGCACGATATTCAGGATATCCCCATTGTTGGTTGATAAATCTTATGTCACTAGTCTGGGTTTCTCTGAAAATAGTGCACCCCCCGATCTCAATAGATTCTCACGGCATTCCCTCTTAAAATTGTTGTGGGATGTTGTGGGTATCCCCTCATTTTTTCCCAGGTGGATCCGGAGGGCTCAGTTTTGCTGGTCATCGGCGCGTCGCAAGTGAAGAATCTGGTGCGTGACTATATGCTGAACATCCAGCCACCTGACGGTCAGTGAACGGTTGCGGCCAACGGACGACGGAAAAGTTTCGCGAGTTCACTGACCGATCGAATATCCGTGAAGGATGATTTTTATGGCATATATAATCACACAATATCACATATATATATATATGCACATTCATATGCGCGCATAGAACGGTTTGGGTGGAATCATCCCAGGAAATCTCTCCAGTTTGGGAATCATTAATGTTTGCGGAGATAGCTGAGCCCAAATTTTGATCCGGGAGGGATTTTCCATGTTTTTCCCCTTATGTAGTAAGATAAAAACGATTGGAAACCCTTGTCAGAAATCTCAGGGGGTTGCCAGGTATAAACCATCTTGAAATCATATTGCATTGAAGACTCTAGGGATCTTCGTTTGGCCTTGTGGGTGGTCCAAGAGGATGGGTATGTACCCGTGGTTGGATATATAAACATAAGATTAGATTGATTTTGACCGATATATATATATATATACATATTTATTTATTTATATATTTATTTATTTGTTTGTTTATGTATGATTTATGCATTTAGTTTTTGAGATATATATATATATAACATTCACGCTTAATGCACCAGATCGACAGAACGACTCAGATAGCTAGATAGAGACAGGTGCAATTTCCGGATTTTTAGATGGATGGCTTCACAGAAAGTAGATATCCGATAGCTAGACATCTTTCTGTTGAGGAAATGCCGTTGCTGCCATAGTTTCCGAGGGGTCGCCGGCCTTACCGACCTATCTGGGGTCGACTGCCTGAAACGGAGACCAAGGCGCCCAGTTGCTGGCAAACCTTTCGGAAGTTGCTGGCCTTCCGGCATAGGAAACAAATAACAACAACGTGGCATAGGACATTACAAAAACATCACACGAATTTCCATGTAGAGATGGCTTGTTAATCAAGCCATCTATCTACCGATCTGCTAATCTATCCATCTATCCAAGCGTTTTTGTTTTAAAGAAAACTGGTTTTGTTTGTTTTGTTTTTCCATGGCCTACAGTGACTACACCGTCTGATTTTCCCAGCTCCCATGTCGAGGCGCTGGTGCCCGACTGCCTGCAGGGTGTTCGGCACATGTTCCAGGCCTGGCCGGAGTTTCGGAGGCCCTTCTTCACCGAGGCGCCGGGAGGATGTCGGGAGTCTGTTGAAGGCCTGGGGATGGCTTTGGATCAGTGAGTTAACCAGCGAAAAATGGTGGTTTAATGGGTATGTAGTATAGGGATCGGATAAGGTGGGGATAATAGAACCCAGTTCCCATATATTCACTAAGTCCAGGGATCACGAACAGTAGGTACTGCTGAGCCAGCCAATGGGGGGTGAATAACATGGTAGGGATGAAACAGCGAGAGGCAGTTTTGAGTTCCAAAATTTGAGTAGGAATATGATCTTCGCAGGGAAGTGTTCGGCTTCCTTGGCTGGTTGCAATAGCTTTAGTGTTGTGTCATTTTGGTCATGCTGCGTCAATGAACTTTCGGGATGGGCCTACAACTTCAATAATTAGGAATTATGACGGATACAGTATACCCTAACCTTCCAGTTACCTTTGGGACAGGTCGCCACTACAGTTACCTATGGGAAAGGTTGCCAGGAAGCCTTAGGGATACATGTGCAGTTGAACGAACGAATTTTAACAACACCGGGGCGCCAGGAAGAGGTGGAAGACTACCTGACTCGCAGCGCAAGCTGTAAGATGGCACTGCAATCTGAGAGCCAACGAAATGCCCAGTTCACCGTGCCTGTCACCGGCAGTTCTGGGGCGGTTCCCGGGGGGTGAAACGTCAGCAACTCTCCGTCGTTTTGCTGGATATTGTGATGTTGGTAAAGTATTTAAGTTTACAGCTTCAAACTCAGCCAAGTTGAGCAATTACCTTAAACTTACTTTTTATATATTATGTTTATATGCATGGACTGGTTTAGGTGCTGACATCTAGTACCTTGGTATGCACATATTTAACTTTTACATGTAGGATATGGATGGAATTGGGGCTTTGCAATCATGGGATTAGCAGCTGAAACCCCGAGGACCCCTACGAGCAGGAGATGTTGGGCTTGCAGGAGGGCGACATTCCAATGAAGGCTGGGGGCATTGGGGGATGGTATCGAGATGGTCATCAGTCCTTTTGAAAGACGGCTAATGTATTGATAAGGAATTCCTACTAGTTGGTGGGAAGGTTACAAGTCACAAGCAGACTGACTCACAGTGAGTGTGCCAAATAGCTACTTGAAGAAACCCCTATATAACAGAGACTGCTTCGAGTTTTGGGTACACAGTATACGCCTTAGACCACTGGGACCCCGAAGAATTGCTCACTATATACATATATTTGAAACTTGTGCAGAAAATAATTGGTGTTTTTGTTTAACTTTTTGCAGTTGCGTCATGATTTCTGCTATGCACAGGTTCTCTTGGACTACAAGGAGCGGTCCTGGAACCACATCACAACACTCAGCGTGGAAGATGCACAACGCATATCGCAGGAGAGAGAGCCTTGGCATCAGCATCATCAGCATCAGCAGGTTCAGGCTCTTGGCAGGTGTCCCGGGAAACTTGTCAATCATACATACACATATTATATATATTTTTTTTTTAATATCATATAAATATATATAATACATATATATATAATATATATTTATAATATAATTTATTTAATACATAATATATATATACCTGGGCGGTGGTTACACATGCTTTCAACCATATCTGGGATCATGATCCCCAATGACGAGCTAGTTTTCAGGATGCTGAAAAAACCACCACCCAGATAATCATTCTTTATGGTGGAGCGCTTCCCTACTTGAGACTGAGATGAAACTACCGTAGGTGGACGAATTGTTCAAACCCCTGTAGACCCCATCCCCCAAATTTCAATGTTATTGGTGTTCACAAAGGCCACGAATAAAATCAAACCCCTGAGGATGGACATGGAGACAGAACACAGCAACCGGGGGCCCGGGGGATCCCGGGGGTAGTTGTAGATCATCCAGCTGGGGGTTGATTAATTTGTCCATTTACTGTAGGAAAGAAGAGCTTCATTCTTTCCCCTAACTCAGCAGTGTGCAAAGCCTCTGTTGGTTGATGATTACTGCATAAGGGTTTTTACTCACGATGGTATAGGGAATTGTCACAAGTCAGCGGAATCCCTATCAACCAACCAGTACGATGGAATGACTCGGGGATTTTGAACTCACGATGGTATAGGGAATTGTCACAAGTCAGAGGAATCCCTATCAACCAACCAGTACGATGGAATGACTCGGGGATTTTGAACACTGCTCAATGTGTTCCATACTCCCCAGATATCTTGGTCCTTGCTTCTAGCACGATCCAAGGATCGCTTGGTACAGGATCCCTTGGACCAGCACGTGTTGAGTAGCTGGGACAGCTGCAACTTGGCGCTGTCTTGGAGAGGTAAGGGTGGGTGATGGCAATGTCTGTGAGTTTATGGTTTGCTAATTATGGAATGTTATGGAGGTTTATTGTCTGTATATATATATATATGTATAATATGCCATCATATGTGGGAAAGAATGGGGGCCAGAAAAAATGCACGTTACATGTTGGAAGGTGCCATGTTAGTCCAATAGGGGATTGCTTTAAATGTCACCTTTGAAAATGTAATTTACATTTTCCGAAAAATGTAAGTTCCATTTAGGCAGCACCACCCCATTTGTTGGGGGAGCCTCACCAATGTAACAGTACATTTTCTGGGAAAAACACATGAACTATTACATTTTCTAGGTCCCTACCCCCAAAAAATGTCAGTTACATTTTCCAGAGGTCCCGCCCCATTAATTTGGTAGGATTATATAACTACCCAAAATGGGATGAAATTGGAGTAAACCATGAAAACTTGGATAAAACGGAGGTTTTAGCAAACATACTAGTGGCATTGTGGGATATAGAGGAGGTATAGTGGGGAATAGAATCCCAACTTTTGAGGCATAACCTTTGGCTTCGCCCCATCAATAAAAATCAGCTGTGGAATCCGAAGATTGCCACATCCGATCCTCAACTGCAGCGCGGCATCAGTGTGAAAGTGATTGAGATACACGGGAAAATACAGTAATTGGACAGGTGGTGTGAATATGCATGTCTGAATCATGACTTTATCGCCATGTAAACGGGTTATGTAGCGCCATGTAAACGGGTTATGTAGCGGTTAACCGGTGATTTGGGTGCGCCATTTTTTCGGACAAACCGATTTGGGTTCCAGCTGCAAATATTTACAGATGTTTGTGCAGATTGGGGGGTGTAATTGGTGCAACCATATGGCGATGACCCCCCATAGGTCGGGATAAGCCCCATCATCACGACATATCACGACCATATATGTACTTATCAAGTGGAACCCCGCGAGTTCTATACAAACTTCACCGGTGGGCCTATATGCCAGCTGAACATTGAAACATATCGAAACAGAATGGGAGGTGCAATGGTCAACGAACACATCTGGAAATCGGATTAAAATTGGGTCTCTGTGTATTCATCCCCTTTATTGTAGTTTTTTGCTGTAAATTTAAGAGAATTTATACGCAAACGGCAAAAAATACTTTTGGTGGACTGCCAAAGAGTGACCATGAGTGTTGGATGATGACCAGATTCTGTGAAGGCTGGAGTGCCTCGAGTATTGACCCATCACGATGCAAAGTGTTTGATCAACTCACACTTTAGCATTTGTTATCATGATGATTAGAATCATTTGTTATAGTGCAAAACCACACTAATAATGTTGGACAATAATCATGATACACTAATAATCTTGCACATGTTTGCCATGATGATTTCTACTGTACTTATCACGTTCTCCCCATGGCCAAGGCGTCAGAGCTGTTCGCACCTGGCATGGCTGCTCAGCGGCGCACAGCGAGGAGGCACTTCACAAGGGTGGTGGATTACCAGTAATCATAAGTTATCCATGTTTTTTTGGAGCAATCCTCAGGCTTTGGGTGGTAGGGTAGAAGGTCTGGATTTAGAGGAAAAAGGTATTGGTCCAAACGTTTTGAACATTCCCCAAAGGCGCCACTTAGTGGGAAAAACGATGACAATATATGACAATCAATCCATTGGAATTAGGGGTGGTGTGCCCCATGTTCCCAATGTTCAATTCACTGTTGAAGGCATGCTTTATCTTCAGTACTATCGGTCACTTCCGCGTTGGTGTGTAGGAGGCCTGAAGATCCTCTTTCAGTCTCCAGAACCGGATCTTCAAAACCAATGGCGGGCCGTTTGGTTTTTGTTGTTCATTTCTCAATTTCGGCAACACTCTGCTTTCACAAAGCTCATGGGAGCAAAGTATGACGGCATCTTAAAGTTCAACTTGTTGCGATTTCCAAAGTCAAATCATTGAGATATGCCTAGTATGCCCAATGGTGGCCTTGCAAACTACTGCGTATACCTAAATCACATGTGTACTCATGGGGGCCAAACGTTGGCCAAACTGTTTGGTAAGTGATGCTTTCAGATCTATATCTATATAACGTAGATATCCTATATCCTTTAAAACATATCAATAGGCATATGTGTTTGCACATGCAAACTCACATGCACCCCTTGTATTGCGCGTAGGTGTCGGCCGTTTTTCACTTTCATGGCCCCAAACATCTCCTTTTCCCAGTATTGGCTTGCGGATGTTGAAGGGAACTCTTCTTGAAATCCCATAGTTGATGGTAAAAACCAGTTTAACAAAACCCAGGGCTTCCTGCAATTCCTTTAGCCCAACCGTGACTTTTCCATCTCACCCTGCAGGGCCGCCACTCTCTCGAGACATCAGATCCCCCGTGGCTGGTGCTGGCCATCGACTGTCACGCCGTCGGCGTGGCGTTGATGGGCCGCAGCCGGTCTCCCGGCGCTGCGTGGCAAGCGGTGACGGCGACGGGAGGGCCGTGCGGCTTGGATGGAGACTGGTGATGTAACATGGCAATGGGATGCAAATCTGGCATTACACGCGATTTTTGTTGAGGATAATTTTGGATCGCCTATAGATGAGGTGTTTTCTTTTGCCAGGGTGCATTGACAGAGGGCAACACTACAACACTATTTTAGTTTTACCGCCTGAGGCTTGAGGATAATAACAACCCTGAATGAATGTCTTCATTAGCTGATTTTGTTATATACTTGGGGGCGCCCCCAGCAAATGACACTAAATGGTTTCAGTTGCTATCAAGTGGATACCCCAGTCACATTAGTTGGGGGTTGATCTGTGCAGGGTTGCCACCCTCTGAGATGGGGAAAGGGAAGACTTGGACAAGATGTTTACAAGTCTGCTGTAGGGAAGTAAGCATATCAGTTAAAATCCATTGACATGTTGGTTTTTGATAAGGGAAAATATGGAGAAAGGCAACGGGGCTGTATGATAAACATTTTCTGCTAATCCCAGACAGTGAAGTGATTATTTGGAGAAGGCACCCTGCATCTCTTTTGGAGGGGCCCATCAGCTGGGAATTAAAATTTAGGGTCGAGCCAAGCGAAGTCCACTGACAGGAAAACTTGGATTCACAATCATTTCGTATCTGTGGATGAGCACGTGCATGTATAAATTTAAACGCGATTTACATTTGTATGTAAATATACACGCACACGCGCACACACATAATATTATGCATACAGTATTAAATGTTTAACATATGCATATATCAACATATATCGATATATGCGCATAGGAACCACCAAGAGATAGAGAAACAATTCGGTTTGAGTCGGACTTTACTTGTCTGCACCAGCGTCAATCTGCCGCGTGGCTGCAAGGGTGGAAGGCCCGCTCATCTACCCTGGAGAAGATGGAGAGAGAGATGCTATGGACTGCCAGCGGCTGGCAGCAAGTCATGGCACCTCGTAGGAAATGGGGACCGACATGTTGATTTTTTCTGCAGTGGGGATGACAGTTGAATTTCTATGGGTATAGGTATAACCATGTACCTATATGTATAAAACTTAGCCGTTGGATTTTAACCCCTACACTTGGGACCAAATCCACTTCTAAGTGGAACCGCCCAAGGATCAACTTGTTCCAGCAGCTGTTGAAGATCTCGGGAGCTGTTTGTTTAAACAAAGAGCCGTCTCGAAAAGGGTGCCAGCGAACATGTCTTTTAAACTCCTCATGGGCCTTGGACGGTGAAGATATCCCTCTGAAATTGGATTTAATTGGACGATTTATATAACCGCAAGGTTTCACAACTTCGGCCATTTGATGATGCAGTGGAGAAAACATCTCCAGGGTCCAGTCCATGGGTCCGCCAAAGCATGCAGGGGCATTGTTGGGATCTTGCTGGCTCCCTAATTATTTGGGTGGCACATCATGTAAACCAAGGTGAATGACTTGAAGCTGGATCTGGATCACAAGAAATGCGCATTCTTGCGACCCAGCTTCGAAGACCGAGAGAGGATTTATGGACTTTAAAACTGGCTCCACTAGGAATCCCCAACATGAGTCTCCGGAACTTGGTTTTAACAAGTTTCCCTAAGTTTCCTAGTGCAAATCCATAAATCTTACATTTCTTCTTGCTTAATTTCAGAGGATAGAGGTTGCCCTGGCACGGTCACAGCCACGGAACCCAGGATCTTGGAGCCAGTCATGGGCGTCGCCAGTGCCACGCGCCGGAAAGAGATTTCGAAGTCGCTCAACGAGCTGGGAAGCTTGGAGCAGGGACGGGTGTTTTGAATTTTGCGGTGTATCAGCCAACAGCAATGAGAAAATTAATGATCAAACATGATCAAACATTATATTGTATGTAGACAAGTTCACGCATGACTGATGTATGTGTATGTATATATATATATGTATATATACACACTATATATATACATATATATGTATATATATATACACATATATATATACATATATATATATATACATGCATATCTCTGTATATATATAATGTATATGTCACAGTACCATATAGACACAGTAACCACAGAGTACCTGGAAGGAACACCCGAGCAGGCTTACTAACCATAGAGGGGGCACAATGTGCCTTCTTGCCTTCGGCCTGATGTTTGAGAGCGTAGGTACGGCTGCCCAACCTGACGCAACTGCGTATGACAAACACAGTTGAAGCGACGCAACAGACATGTCCGATGTTTTGAACCCCCCAACAAATTGACCGAATCAGTTTTGTGAGAACTCAATTTGATGGATACCTATTACCTATTATTGGAATTGATTGGATAGGTTCGCCTTAGGGCCTTCAAAGAAACAGTTGGATTCTTGTGATCGGGACAGGATCACCATCTTATTTTTGTAGGGTCCATCCTGTGTCCACAGGATGAAATGCTGGGGTGAGGTTCCAGCCCCAACCGGCGTTGGCCTTAGGAGTCGCAGCCATCGGATTTGCATCCTCGTTGACGATGCTCGCGGCAGGCATCCCCACCACCACATGGGAGAGGTGATGTCTAGGCCATTACAGTTGCATGGGAAATATAACGGCTTTCAGGGTCCCAATATGGCCCAGTGAACATCTGGACCACAATCATGAATGAACGTCCATATGGACGCATCATGTAAATATAAATTGTGTTGTGTGTGAATATCGTTGTTTTCATTCACTCACTCGCACAAAAGGGGGTTCTGCAGCTTCTCGCCATGTTTCAAATGAGTTGCTCATGAATTTTCTAGGTGCACAAATTAAACCCGCTGAGCACTTAAGTGTTGCCCTCACAGGGCCAGGGTGTCAATTCAGTTGCAGAAACGCCAGCCGGCCCCTCTATGCAGGTGCAGGCGCAGGCGCACGGGCAGGGCCTCCAGGGCCACTTGGCCGGGAAGATCATAGAAATCATAGAATCATCCAACCGTCTTTGGTGCAAGCGCAAAGTGACCCCGTCCCCGGGTTTGAAAATAGAAGTGAAGCACTTCAATATATGGGTTTCAATATAGTTTAACAAGAAATGTGACGTATTTATGTATACATATATATATATATAAATATGTAACATGTGATTTGAAATATTCACAAACTTGGGTGGGGCCAAAATAAATCAAAGACTCGAAACCAGGATTCTCAGCTGGAAGAAGATTAACAATGCGATCATAGATGGTTGGTGTTTTTTAATGGAATTCTTTATACAAGCCGGCTTGGGACGAAGCTAGTCACCCGTTTTCTATGTTATATACATTCAGGTGTTTCTTTGTCATTCTTTGTCCATGTTTCTTGTGTTTGATGACCCAAGCCATCTGTGAAGAGCCGCCCTGCAAAGCTCATGTCAAACGTGGTCTCGCAACTGCCGAGGAGAAGTGGGATGTGCATCGATGCTGGCCCCAATTCTGCAATCTTTGCGCCAGTTTTTGAGGCACGGGACACGGTGTGTAGAGAGGATGCTTTGCCATGCTCTGCCGCTGCCATTGATGCATCTGAATGCAGTGTCAGAGTGAAGGGCAAGGCTTCCGTTTGCTGTCATTCTGCGCCATGCTGGTTTGGGTTTCTTTTACGTGATCTTACATGATCTTACTCTGTTGCCGAAGTTGATTGCATGGAAGCTCCAGCATGGCTGGATGTGATACAGGCAATGAGTCACGCCCACAACGAGTCAGACATGATTGCCACCCAAAATGGTGTTGTAGTATAAAACACCCATGAGTTGGAATATAACCCCTACAACTATCTATAACTATGGTTATTTGGTTTCTATAACTTGTACAGACCTGTGAGTGAGATGTTGCTGAGCAGACACGGGTTCCCTCCGCAGCCCTTGTATTGCCACAAATGTGGGTACAAAACATGTAGGCAGTCGCATTGATATTGTACTCCGGGAAATTCCATGCGCAGGGCTTTTCCTTACTGTACTTGTACCATGCTAAGATGTAGAAGCGGGTGTGCTGGTTTCAGTTGTGTCTTTTCCATTCATACTTACTGAGATGGTTGTGCCCCTACTTGGGCTGTATTTTTTGGCGTCCAGTGCTCAACCAACCAGGCCAAAAGGGGTGGAGCACCCATCGAGTGGATGGTTGCTGAGTGTAACTGCCAGTGCTGCTGGCCATTTACATGCCCAGTTTTTTTTGGTGGTGAAATTCGTGTAAAACCACAATTCATAATTCTTTGCTTCTGAAATCAACATTGACTCCAAGTAGTTCCCACTTCAAACTCCTCATGTTCAGTCAACCCCCTCCCCATTTTTCACAAATCAATCGAATTTCTCCTGGTCGTATATCCCCATGCTATCCCGATGTCGCTCCCTTGGTACTCGATCCTGACCGGTTTTCAAACATCCAGCCATTGCTGGATTCAGCCACTTCATGGTTTGTGCCATAGGGCTTTTTGCTGACTGATGCCATGATCCAAATAGATCTGGCTGCTGGCACAGCTGGAGAGGAGGCCGCCAGACCCAGATGATCCGGGATCCCCTACAAGACCCGCCACTGAAGCAGGATTTCTGATGTTTGTAATTTGTAAGCATGGGGAAGGGACCTGCCTTCTTCAGATCTGCGTTTATTGTTTCAAGGTTTGGAGGTTGGAAGATCACTCTCCTAGTTGAAATCACCATGTTGGGGCGATCGCAAAGTAACCCAGAAACTGGACATCCCCATTTCAGAACATTGTCCGGGTATTTGAAGCCCATGATGCAGCCTCTAGATGCTCTAGGTAGTTGTCCGGTGGGGATTTTTAGGCCAGGTTCTCATTCAGGGAACCCTTGCCATCGAAGTATTGAAGGGAATCCCTGTATAATAGAGCTGAAAGTGGACTTTGAAGTTGATCATTAGGTAGTGCCGTATAATTACAAAAGAAAAACGATGTTGGCTCAGGTTGGCTGGCGGACTGGTAATTGATGGTATTGGGATGTAGTGGGTACATGGTTGGAAACCTTAACAAAACATCGCTTCTGAAGGGAACGCAAAATTCATACAGCTATACGGGGCCAGAACCCAAGAATTAAAACATGTGTCGATCGTAGATATGAGTTTGCAACAAAAATCGGCGCCTGCCTATCACCCCCAGGGAATTCCTGCGGAGCCTTTTGAAAGTGAGCCACTGGGGCAGGCATTGGCAAGGACCCTTGAACAGAGCCTGGCACGATGCCCCATCGATGCACGACGTCGTGTTCGAAGGCAGCCACATGGCGATGGGCTCATAGTGAACGGAGGGCGCATTAGTTTTTCAAGCTTAAAGCCTACATAATCGTCTTTGGTGTGTTATGTGCTCGCTTCTACTGTACTGTACTTGTAGTAACTGCAGGCAAGTCGCATTTCTTGGCCACCATGTTTCGCAAAAACCGTTAAAGTTCCTTCACCCCCCCTAACGTCAACTCAGGCACCAGTGAAGCCCAAAACAATAGATAGCAGATGGTGGTATAAAAATCGTTAAAAATCCGGGAATGAGTCAGGTATATTTCAGTGGTATGGGATGGAATTGGCATGGTGGCCAGTTGAATCAGGAAAATGGTGATGAATCATTGGTTGTGGGGGTATCCCATGCTTGGACAAACCTAAATATGTGAGAAGGTTCTCTTGAGTGGCACTACCTGTGTTTCACCCCATGAGGAAGGATGAGTCCACATCATGTTCAAGGAAGGTTGGAACCACAGCAGCACCATATGATTAAGTTACGTAAAATGAACATAATAGTACAGTAGAAATCACCATCAAGGTATTCCTCATCACACCAGACCATGTTTGAGGTTTCTCCAAACCACCTGAGCAGCAATTTCTTTTCACATGAAAGGATTTCTACATACGACACTTGAACTTTGTTTTGCCCCGCGTAGCTATGCAGTGTAGGCTTTGCGTGGGAGTATCGCAGGCGAACAATAGAATAACCAATTTGTCTACATATTTATGATGTTATAATCTATTTGTTGCAAATACACCAAGTACATCAAGTTATGAGTTTGTGCGTTTTTTGGAGGCGTATTGGCACGAGCAGAGAGACAGGAATTGCAGCAAGCGAAGCAAGTGCATGTCAAAGTGTCACGTAGTTTGCGGCTTGTCTCTTTGCATGTTGCATTCCTATTCGAGACTATGACCTGGACTTTACACATATTTTTGAGGCTGCTGAAGAACAGCAAATTGCCCGACTGGTGGGAGTGAAGGATGCTATATATTGATTCTGATGTTTTATAAATATAAATATATACATATATATACAGTATATGTATGTATTTGTGTGTCTTCAAAGCCCTAGGCCTCAAAGGTGGGGATCTCAAACATAGGTCAAGTTTGGAACGCTCCCAGAGAAAGAGGCTGCCTTTTCTCCTGGATGCCATGGCAGGAACATCATGGTGTACGGGGAAGACTCCCGGAATCCACGCTGGCAGCGCCTGGGTGAAGGACCCACGGGTGTGGATTCATCAAAGTACACCTAGATTGTACCATAGTACTTGCTGCGACAGATGGAATGGGAATGTGCTACTGTACACCACGGTTTCCATTTTCCAAAAGCGGCTTGCTGTTTTGGGGTGAGTGTTCTGACACTGGAAAGACCGCAACTTAAGCCTGAATGGAAACAAATGCGGCCACGGGAGCCACAGCAAACCGATAGTAATTACCGCCGATTCCTGTATAAGTTAGATTCGCTGATGTACTGCATTGCATTTCATATGCAGGTTCCTTGCCGTGTACGCTGTCTGTTGCGCGGTGTATATTTTGATGGCAAAAAACATAAGCGACAAAGTCTGTTTCGAGATGGCTATATGTGCCTTCTATGTCTATGCCATACCTAAATAGGTATTGATATGCTCCCATCTATCTCGTGTGTTCCATGCCTTGTTTTTGGGCACGCATACGCACATACACGACACCATTGCATACAGTATATACATGCATAATCACCCACCCCTGTAAAAAGTACAAGAGAGGGGGGGGGTACGCTCCCAAAAATGTACTTTTTACGTGTTTCTTCCTAGAGTTCCCCAGGGAAAAATTTTATACCCCGCGTAACGTTCGCGGGGGGGGTCTAAAATGGATGGGGTGCACAAAGGCAGTTCGAACTCCCCCCCCCCTAGTTTGATACATTTTGCACATGTTTTGGAATTCCTGGGGTTCCTAG
>Ga0126342_10000061_pt1 | contig 60948 bp, 62 predicted proteins | sample Cyp1metagenome_FD_92528 | JGI IMG/M metagenome (GOLD analysis project Ga0126342, IMG submission 92528) | Coral microbial communities from Lord Howe Island, Old Settlement Bay, Australia - Cyphastrea 1 metagenome | ecosystem: Host-associated > Invertebrates > Cnidaria > Coral ...
AACCACCTTTCGGTCAATCAGTGGCTTCGCTCTGCCATCCCTGATTCACAACAACCAACATCTCCTATAGGTTTCCTATTTTTGAAACTTCCGCCACCGCCTTGTGCGGTACTACTGGTATTATAAATATATATATAACCAGTTTTCACACTTTGGAATGCTTTAATTAAGTTTTGATCTCCTCGCAATTTCGTTCATAGTTTCGTCCCCAGTGGTGAGGCCCAAAACCCAAGCTTTTCTGGTGACGATGTCCCAGAAGCGCTTAAAGTTTTAAACAAGGAACTGCCTCAATACTTGGTGAGAAAAACACATGAAAATTGCCAATGCCTGATGAAATGCTCGTGGCTGTGAAACACAATTCAGAAACCACACCAACGAGAATTAAAAATTGGACCTCCAAGAAAATGTCTCCCCAAATAGCAATCTTCATGGATTGAGGCTGCGAGGTTACTTTGATGGGTGTCACCATGGAAATCAACGGTGGCACCTCCAAGGCTCTTCCGCCCTCCTCGTCCGTGTCGCCTAAAACGAACGGTGAAACCAACGGTGCGGAACCGACGCGGAACCCGGAGCACGGATCGGAGTTACCCGGCCTGGTAAACATTCACAGTTTGCTATGGAAAATGGCCATAGAAATAGTTGATTTACCTATTAAGCATTGTGATTTTCCATAGTTATGTAAACGATTACCAGAGGGTAGCTCAGAACATGGGTTTAGTGGAACACTTTGCAGGGAACCATGAGTTTTTGCCGCCAAAGAAAGGGGCCCCTGCAGATGTTCAAGGATGTTATGGCTCACTATTTACCACTCGGCAATTTAACGTATATAAACAAATGCACACCATACCGTTTGGAATGTCCACCATCTGGGGAAATCATTGGCTTTGCGTATCTATGTTCCTTTCACCCACGTTCATGCATAACAGGCAGCTCTCCAACTTGCGTGGCGCAAAAAATCGGGTTGATCTATCCCATAGATGTGGGGCCAAAAAATACTGCACCCATAAAGAACAACGTTGTTTAACATCACATTCACCACTAAATTTGCTACACTTTGTTTCACCACTTTGAGCATATCTATGTGTCCCATCACCACACCTGAACTGGAGAGTTCCGTGAAAACATCCACCAGTTTCTTGGTCTGACTGAAGCTTCCAGTACTCCCACCTCATCCGGCCGGCCGGCCGTGTGGGTCATGGGTTGGCCGACGACCAGCATTTCGATATTCGCATTGTTGGCCGAATGTTCAATTAGTTGATTCTTCAAACACAATGTCTGCAAGTTTATCTCCCTATTTTTTCTTCCACTGCAAGGATGGGCAAAATAATTAACAGCCATACTATCAGTGTACTCCAGTCAATCCTAGCTATGGCAGCTGTAAGGCCACGGAAAACTTGGTACGTTGTGACACAGTGACACGAGAATTGGGAGGAACAAAAAAGAGGATTTCTGGATTATAGGAATACAAATTCTTGTTGCCTAAACCACATTCTGGTTGGTGGTTGAGCCCTACCCCTCTGAAAAATATGCGAAAGTCAATTGGGATGATGACATTCCCATATATATTGTGGAAAAAAAAAGATAAAAATAATCCAAATGTTCCAAACCACCAAACAGCATTTGTGGATGATTCATCCAATTTTGGAGGCAGCTTCAATCACAATTGGTTCTTGGGTTCCCCAAGTTCACCAGGTCTGCATCCCAGTCACCCAGCATGAAATTCCACGCACCAGTTCGCTAGCTAAGTAGATAAAAATAACTCCAAGTGCTAGGCTAGGCTTTCTGGTACCTATTATATCTTAGTGGATATCTAGTAGTTAAAAAATGTTTAAAATAACTCCAAGTGCTAGGCTTTCTGGTACCTAGTATATCTATGGTTAATGGATGTTATATAATTAAAGATCAACTTGAAACTTAGGGGCATCATGGTTAATCAATCAGTTTGGGGTTACTTTCCATGGTGAATATATCTATGGTCAGTGGAAGTAATTAGTTGTGCGCAACCTTTTATGGTATATAAATACATATCCATGGTTAGTGGGAGTAGCTTTCCGCAATCAAACCAGTTGGCTTACCCTCCAACAAACATAACTATGGAAAACATCCATGTAAATAGATGATATAGACATAGATGTAAAAAAGTTGCAACATCAACCATTAATGGGTCATGTTCAATAGATTTCAATAGCTGTCAGAAATTCAGGCCGCGGCCGGGCCATCTTTTCCCCGCCGATTCTCAGGTGGTCACCGGGAGCCCGACCTTGGCTTCCTGGGAGCCCGAGCCCAGGGTCACTTGTGGCGGAAGGCCACCGCCGAGCCAAGGCTGTGACTCTTCGGAGGTCCAATACCTGGCAGCTACGGGCGATTGGATCTGGTGCTTGAGCCCTACCCCTCTGAACAATATGTGCTCGTCAGTTGGGATTTGTTTAATTGCCAATGGAAAAATAAAATTAATGTTCCAAACCACCAATCAGGGATGTTTATTTTAGACTATTAGACTATAATTAATGGGCGAATATGTGAATATTCACACGAAGTATGGATCACACCAGTTCGTGATGGGGTTTTGAAAAAATCGACCATAACCCCCAGTTATTTGAGTTATGGGCATTATTGTATAAATCCCGGTTGGATTTCCTCTTGAACCAACGCAATGAGAAACACATCCGCCTTAGCAACTGGCCAACGTCATGGTACCAACCAAAAAACCAGCAGAAACAGGCCAGTTAAATCAATATTCCATTCCCTTCCACGACTGAAGAGACACTTACACTATGTACAGTAAGTTGGATGTACCTAATAAAAACGATCAGTATGTAAGGTCAGCGTCTCGGCTTTTGATTTATGGAAATAAATCAAACACAAAAAGAACACATGGTACAGTAGCTCCATTTATCGTGCCCACATGGCCAATTTTAATTGAACTACATTTCAACCATTTGATTGTTTGCAGGTTGATACAGCTGCCAGTTCTGGATCAAAAAATGAACCTAGCCATTGACATTGCGATCCTTGCCTTTGAATGTGTATTTGAGCTTGACTAAAACACACTAAAACCAAGTTGAAAATACGATTCAATCCCAAAGAAACTTGGGACTGACTACATCCCATTGAATGGCCATTGAATCGTTGCAACTACCCCTCCACACTTTCTCGATGAATGTGTAGACAAACCAAGCCATGGTCACTTGACATAAAACCACCAATCAAGACAATCCGAGATATATGCCCTAAAACATCGAAAGGAATATCCAAGACCAGATCAAGATACATATATATATATGTGTAAATTATAATTAAATTATAATATTTCACTAACCTGAAATAAGGCCATTTGGGAATGATTCCCCTTATAAATCATGATTTCCAGTGAGGTCGCAGGCAGTGAGGTCGTTATAATGTACCCAAATAAATAAATAAATAAATATATATATATATATATATATACATATATAAATATATATATATATATATTTATTTATATATTTGGATACCATTGATTGGCACAGCATCCCAAAGTCTCCGGCGTTGACCCAGCGACTCCACTTTTTGCACCACATCGTCCGTCACCAAGGCCTCCGCCAGCGGCAGGGACCAGTTGAAGTGTCCACGGTCTGCGGCCACCACCACGACCGCCACGGACGCCATGGCGGTTTTTTGGGTGCGGAACGGTGGGGAACGGCTGGGCAGCTGAAGCAGCTGCGGTTCAGCAACGTCCAAAACATTTACTGCACAAAGAAGTCCATTATCATTAGTGAGTATTGGTGAAAATTATCACTAATAATTTTCTTGGATGATCATTGGTCCAATTATCACTACTGTTCCTTTGGTGAAAATAGTTATCATTATTGACAATATTTAAGTTTGGGTGATGCTATAAAAAAATTGTGATTATTCGCGTATTGCTCAGGTGTACCGCCAATATTGTCTTGGGGTTGATGGTGATCATGACGATGATGATGATGATGACGACGATGATGATGGGTGACAATTACTGTTTTCATTAGATAAAAAATGTGTATATATATATATATATATCTCTCTCTCTCTTTATCATTATCAAATTGAGATTATTCTTATTGATCAAGACGATCCTCGCCTTGGCTGCCTGCGGCCACGCGGGCCACGCGGGCCATGCGACGCAGCTGGCGCTGTTGCAATTCGCGGTCCAAGTCGTAGAAGCTGAACGGTGGAACCGAAGCGACAAAGCGACAGCTAGGCGGCCATATATATATATATATACATATATATATATATACATATATATATATATATATATATATACACATACACACCCACACACATATATATACAATATATTGCTCATAAATATTTAGTGGGATTTAATGGGATTTGTATAATGGTGGTTTAATAGTGATTTAATCAACACAAATGGTGATTTAATGGGATGTGTTATGATTTGTTTACCAAAACATCTAGTGACTTTGTCAACAAACAATAGCGATTTAAGCATCCACAATGGGGATTTAGCAAACTACAACGGTGACTTGACCATTAAAATTTTGAGGATTCAGATGGATTCAGCTTTTAACCAACGAACATAGTGGTGTAACATCCCCGTTGACATAATTCCCCTCTGGCAATCAAACTCAATCACACGTAGCATTGGAAAAGTCCGGTGGTATATTCAGGTTTTCATGGAAGACTAATCGAACTAAAGGAGGGTTTTCCATTTCCACGTTTGATTATCGGAGGGTAAAATGGCAAATTTGGGATATCCATAATTACCATACATTTGTGTTGATATTGAATGCTTACCACTGTATACCAGTGATGTGGTTTTCGCTGGTGAAAATTCAGAATAGATCTGTCAACAACTTACCTATTTCTTACTGTACTTTAGGGTTGAAAGGTAAAGTCCTGACCTTGAAAGATACTATCTATTTGATCTGGTTGAATCTTACTGTACTATAAGATAGGACTTTACCTTTCAAGATCAAGGTTCAACCCGCTGTGAAGGTTTGCAGGTTGTTCTGGATGCTCCAGGTGCCTTTCTGGTAGTAACGTCCATGTAAACCTCAGTTCATAGGTGTACACACACATACATACATATATATATATATATAATAATAAATACAAAATATATAATCATAATATTATGCATATATATATGTGGTTCTTTTATATATCATAAAAGTAATGATAACAATAATATATAATAATGTTACAAACAAATAGCACTACTAATAATAACCTTCACCCCGCGGCCGAAAATGAACAAAAAAACATCCAGCTACAATGGTAAATTCCATGCCTATATTTTTTGAAGCGTCACTCAGTACACAAGCCAATATATATATATATATGTGTGTGTAAATATAGATGATCCCCAAGATGTGCAATGGCTGCAGCCTCCTAGAATTACAGTGGTTGTTTGGACAGTTGTGCAACTGCAAGAGCTGCAACAACTTGGCTTGCGGCATCTCTCTGTGAGTGTTTTTCGGTTCAAACATGTCTGGCCCACAGCCTATTATCAAACAACAAGTTCTATAGACATTCCTTCGCTTAAACCATCATTTCTACATAAGGATCTAGATATGATTAGATATATATATGAGTTATATAGATAGAGATATATTTATATTTATATATGTCCACATGAAGTTTGGATAATAGTGTTTGGTTGTTTTTGCCACAACAACTTGGCAAAGCATCGCTGAATTCAAAGCAACACGGACAGGACCCCGTGCCTTTGGTACTCCTGGTCAGTCATCTGCTCCTTGTATCGGAGTGCAGCGGATGATGGAGAAAAGCAATGATTTCATGAGGGATGAGGATGGTTAAGAGAGAGTTTACTATACTAAACAAACATGAGGGCGTATACATATATATATATATATAACACATCATGATAGGAATATAACTAAACCAAACAATGTGGAACTGCCACCATGTGTAATTAGATTCTTATTTTCATTTTTGGAAAATATTGGTGTTACAGACTTCCACATCTATGTCAATTACAGTAGGTATTTGCGCTGGGAATTTTGATGATGACGACAGGCCTGACAAGCCATTGGTTCAGCCTACGGAAAGTGCATTTGATGTGCATCCCTAGGGCATGATGCTTCAATAATGCGTCAAGTTGGAAGATTTCTCAGGAACCAGGACCCTACGTTCGAACACCTATGGTCTATCACTTCATGTGTAGCACAGCCTATGGGCTATTGTGGGCTTTTTTGGGTGCGTTTCTTTCTCCCAGTGAATTAGCTCAAAGCCGCGACATGGCACAATTCAAGCACATGGGACCAGGAACATGATCGCTGATCGATCTATTTATGTATATATATATATATATATATTATAGGTATACAATTGCAACACCACAATATCCATGTTAGTGTGCCATAGTGTGCCATAGTGTGCCATAGTGTGCCATCATTTTCAGCGTTAAGTTCAGGTGGTTTGCAAGGATGATAGCAGTATCGCTTAGATTACCCCCTGGTAATTTAACATGGCTATTGAAAATGGCCGTTTATAGTGGATTTACCCATTGAAAATGGTGATGTTCCATAATTAGTTGTGTTAATTTACCAGAGGGTAAACACACGTGGTATCCGTTGGTTAAACTACCCACCTTTGGCCATTGTGGCAAGCACCAAGCAGGACATAGCAGGACGTTGCGTCCTGCAGCTCATCATCTTGGAGCACCAGCGAGAAGAGATGCGGCACACCCTGCACCATAATCTGCACATCTTCCACGTCTTCCTGGATCGCCACTCGGAGAAACATTGGAGCCTTACCTCACCCCAAAACCGAAAAAAAAACATGTTCGGAAATGGTTGTCAATGAAGCAAGCCAAATCGCAACCTTTCTCGTAGCCACACCCAAATGTCAGTTGCATCTTTCAGAAAGGGCATCAACAAAAATAGAAAAGTTGGAGCCAGGGCATAATTACCCTGCATTCTTTCCCTGCATTGGTGTAGCTCCAAAATATTTCCATCAAAATACCATCCCCAAAAAAGTGAGTACTTACAATGTGGCCCTCCCCAGTTAGGGTATAACTTGGCCATAGTTGGCCTATAGCCCTCATGAACACTATAAGATCATAAACCCTACAAGTACTTATTGGTACCAGTCTTTGCGTTCACCAACTCTATGATCAGATCAGATCATCATTTTCCATCATTTTCCCATGGTTTCACGATCAGGGCCCCACGTCAAAACACATCCAGCTGGTTCCTCCAAAGCTGCTGGAGGTGGCTCCTCGCGGGGCACGCAACGATGAGACCATCAGAAATAAGGGCCTTACCATGGTTTACAGTTATGGCCCTTTTACCAGTTATAAGTACTAAGAAACCCGCCTTTATAGAGTGTATAACCCCATAGAAATATAACCAGTTATAACTAGTTAACTCATAAACGGCCATAACTGTAACAATCAAACATAGGGACTTAACCATGAAACATGAGGACTTTCACCATCAGAAATGGGGGATTTTCGTGGATCAACATATGGGGAGTTTCGCTATGGGTGAATTGGACAAAAATGTTAAGGCTTTTTTGCGAGTAAACCCAACGACAATGATGAGTTCCTTTGTTTGGGTTTGTCCCAACATGGAGGATGGGTCATGAGCCTTTTTTTTGGATGGAATGATTTGAACATGAGCTTTCATAAATGTATGAAAACGCCAGGGACACTGAAAACAAGTTCGTTCAAAATGATTCCTGATATCTACTCTGAACAAGTTGGCCAGAACTCTGAATGTCAGGTGATTACCCAGCCGGATGGTCAAAATTGGAAAGATACGAGCAGTTTAAAGTAATGATCAACAAAAAATGCAAACCTAACATGCAATGTGGGGCCCCCTAGATAGCCAAGTTGGCTTGTAACTCCAATACCTATGGTTTATGATACTTATGACTTAGAACTTATACAATGCAATTGGGTTTACAAACCAACTCATGACAAACCCTCTGGTAAACTAACGTAACTATGGAAAAGCACCATTTTCAATGGGTAAATCCACTATAAATGGTCATGTTCAATAGCTATGTTAGTCATTAGCAGAGGGTAACTAGGAAGGCCCACATTGTAACAACATACCAACGTAACAACAACCGGGTGGCCAATCGGAGCCCCCTTCAAAAATGACACCGGAACCCATTCAAAGCTGGTTTTCATCCAATCAAATGGATGTAAAATCCGATAAATCACCATGGTAAACCATGGCAAAATATGTTTAAAATAAACATATCCAGTGAATGGAACCGCAGCCATTTCTGGTGAGTCCGACCTTCGGGGCCTTTGGGGCCTTTGGGGCCTTTGGGGCCTCCAGCCTCAGGTGAGTGGCAGCTAAAAGCTAAGCTAAGCAAACCCCAAAGAAGAAAGTGGATGAAAATGGATGATAAATCATGATAGTCAAACTACTGTAGTTAAAACTGGTTGAACAAATGATTCAACATTTCAGTAGTTAAAGTTGATGAACCCTTGATGTTGCTGGTGAAAGTTGACTCACAGGTGATTAATCATTCACCGGTGAAAATGAACGAACAATGGATGAAACATTGATTTTAGCCTGTGAAGACGGATGAACATTCATTTTTTGTCCAGGAAAATGATAGATTATAAGCTGGATATTGACTGGAGGGAAATGAGACTTATTTCAAGAACAAATAGTAGTATGGAGGTGTCCTAAAATGGGGGTATCCCCAAATCATCCATGTTAATACGATTTTCCATAATAAACCACCCTATTTAGGGGTATCCCCATATCACCCCTGAGAAAGGGGATCCAGGCTCAATGCGGCGACTCTTTCTGACCAAACAGGACATGCCAACGTCGAATGATGCCAACATGTGCGCATCGCAAATCGGTTTGAATGTATATCATGTTTACTGTAAATGTAATATATATATATTTATTTATTTATATATATATACATATATAATTATATATATATATATATAAATCATACGTATTTCTGTGTGTCCACATGTCTGCCATCGAACATAACAATAATCGCATGGTCAACACTTTGGCCAAAGCCACACTGGAGCAGTGCGTGGGACTGTCGCCGGGACTGCCGCTGGCACTGCCACTGCCGGTAAGGCTTTTGCCTCATGGAGGTACGTGTGGATGAAAAGGGTTCTGCTCCATGGATGGGATAAGATTGGATGATGCCGGTGAGGACAAAATAGTGTGATACAAAATCTAGCCAGAACTTCCCAAACATAGGCTTAATCAAATAACCAATCATCCAGGGGGCCATCATAATTAATATTGAGTGATTTTTACTGGCTGGAACTTAGCATAATCAGAGGTTACCTAAAAGCAAGTGGGAATTAACCAGCAGCACATTTAGTTTGAAACTCGAAACCAGGAAAAATGGAAAATGACCCATCGTAATGGATGTAAATGGGTCGGCGCAACACCAAATCAAAACCAAAACCACATGATTTTGCCGCCCCAACACCACAAAGTTCCCATGGCTTTGTCATGAAACCAATTCCGGTAATTTCGGGCAAAACGTAGATAGTAAACATTATGCCACACGCCATACATGACGATGAGTTTGGTTTATATGGTTTTAAACAGTTATATATGATATGTATATAATATATATATATATATATATATATATATATATAATATATATATAGTATATATATAGAATATAATATAATATAATATAGTATAATAAAATATAATATAATATAATATAATATAATATAATATAATATAATATAATATAATATATAATTATATATATACATTTTTTATGTATGGTATGTGCTGGAATGATGCAAGAGAAGTTGGGGTTGATGGGTAGCGAATGGGTGACTTCCCTCCTACCAGGACTAATATATAGTTTCACTAAGCAGCACTCCTTACATTTACACGTTCCACGTCTCGACTCTTGATGCTTCCAGGACGGGGCTTCCAGGCCGCGAGAAGTCGGAGCCGGAGCAGGATTACCCTTGCCCCCAGACTCCAGCTGCGGTTCCACTTCAAGCGCTACGTGCCCAAAATGTCAAAAATAGGTATGGCTCAGACGGTCAAACCCCTGGTGAACCCGTCATCCCCGCCAAATATTTGAAGCTTTGAGTCATCCCAAATTGATCAGAACCAGAAGTTGTTGGCCAAAAATCTCCACACCCCCAGCCCCGGACCTTGGCTTTGGGCCGGCTGACCTGCATGGAGGCACAAACCGTTGGTTCCGTTTGGCCGTTGGTCGTTGAACCACCCCGCCGGTTCAATCCCAAAGTCTTGCCCTTTGATGCGGATTCAACTGCCCTTGCTGCTTACAGTACCCTCCGGTAATGGTTTGCCGGAAAATTCCCCATTTACAGGTGACTTCCCAATTTGACTCAATTATAGAGGATTTTGAGTTGCCACCTTTGATTACCAGAAGGTATATCTTGCCCTTTCTAGCTGGCTATGGCTCGTCTTCGGCGGCCGACGATTGGAGGCCCTGCCTTCGCACTGATCATCATGCAATTCCCAAAGGATTTCATGCACGGTGGTGCCCCATAAGTTTATCATGGTTAATAACATTTAATAACTATACAGTTAGTGGTGGGGCTTATGAAGCAACAATCATAACTGGGCGGGGGCACCACATGTTTGGGATAGTTAGTGGTGGGGCTTATGAAGCAACAATCATAACTGGGCGGGGGCACCACATGTTTGGGATCCTTCAAACCTCAAAGCCCACCTTGGCAACTCGGAAGTTAGGTCCTGGCAGTTTCTCCAAGTCGCGCGTCCTGGGGATGTGGATTGCCAAAGGCATCTACCATCAATCCCATATGCTCCATGTATGGAATATTTACCAACATGTAACATGTGCCCTAAAAATCACCAAAATGTAGGTAAATATACTATACTTAGAGCATATGGGAATTGTTTGGAAAGTAACCTCCTGACCTCCTGTTAGTTTAAACAAACGACGGGCTCATCTCCATGGATATGACGTATGTCAGGGTTGTCAAACCTAAATCCACCATAGCCACCATCAAGAATAAGGCCCTACAGTAAACCCTGAAAAATAATCCGGAGCCATCCATTGATGCTTAAAGACCATATCTCCTACAAAGTGGATCCTCGCAGTGAAAAACCCTGTGTTTCTTCATCAATTTTAAACCCAATGAAATAATACTATGATAGGAGTTTTTCAGTACCATGAATCCCAACGTTATTGGAAATATAAATCAAATGCGCTATCGTTTTGGGGCCCAGTTAAACCCTAGCAGACCCCTCAGGCGCCCGGACAAACGCAGAAGTTCTTGGCATTGGCTTCTGAAGCCTGACGAAGACGGTCTCTTTCACAAAAGATAAGGCACCATGGAAACAGATAGAAACTATAGCAAAACGCAGGGGTACCATGGTGCACCTAAGATTCTCAGATGACATGCCCCTTTAATGATTTTAATGCTGCTGCGTTCAAGATGAACTATGTGATCAGTGAAGGTTTCAGGAAATGGCCTACAGGTCTGCTATCCCTTATATACAGGGCATCTTAACACACAGAAATTCTAATCAGTTGTTCTGCCCGTAGACTGAAACAAACGTAAGTACCAGCATTTTGCGAATTTGTTATTTCTATGTGGGACTCGTTTATGTTGACCAATTGACTTCCAATATAGAAAGCATTGACATGTGGGTCTGCAAATAGGACCTACCGGTATACCCCAGAAATGCCATGTTTAATGAGAACATCGCGTTTTCCGCCGGTGGATCGCTTAAAGGGTATCCCAAAAAATCCAAGGATCGCAGGGCTGGGTCCAGAACGGGCATCTGAAGGATCTATCTGGGTTTACACTATTTCACTAACTTGAAATAAGGCGAATAGTGGGATAATTCCCCGAATCCTAACCTTTCATTGAATCATCCAGGGAGAACAGTGAGGTCGTTATCATTTACCCAGAGAATCTATCGATAAATACATCAGAATAGGAGATAATCATATACATGAATCAAACACACACAGAAAACATAACAGGAAAACACAGATAGTCACATAGATGCAAACTCCAGTCATCCAACATGGCTGGAAAATTTCCCATTTCTTGTTCGTTGATGTTCCCAGTAAAACCTCCATTGATCAGGGGGGTTCCCAGCCATGTATGACAACACCGGAGGGTATCCCATTTTATACCATCAAATCATTATTTTACCACCTCGTTTGCAGTTAAACCCGGTTTCGTTGTTTCATGGTCAAGTCACCACTCTGAAACACCACTTAAATCACTCTTGTTGGCTAAATCCAACTTTTTTTAAACTAAAATCAGCATCTTTAACGCTTAGATCATGATTTTTGATTGTCAAATCATTATTGATGTTCACTATTTTTGTTGGTTAAATATGGTTAAATATGGTTAAACCAGTATTTCTGTCAAGTCCCTCTTTTTCTGCTTAAATATGGTTGAATCAGCTTGAATCATTATTTTTCTCCGTTATATCCATATGTTCCTTTGGTATCCTTTGGTATCCTTTGGTTACATATTGTTAGACCAGTAGTTTTGATGCTTAAATCCCTCTTTTTCTTGGTTAAATATGCTTGAATCAAGTTGAACCAGATTTTTTCATGGTTCAATTCCTATTTTTTCTTGATTGACCGATTTTTCTTGGTTAAATCATAGTCTATGTGATGGTTGAATCCCTATTTCTATGTGATCATGATTTTTCAGGGTTGAATCCCATTCTTTCTTTGGTTAGATATGGTTAAACCAGTATTTTTCATGGTTCAATATGGTTGAATCCCTATTTTTGGTGAACTCACCTGCCATGGATCCAGGTGACGTTTCAGCCGCTCCGCACGCTGCTCTTCTTCCTGTGCTGTGGAACTCAAGGCCTGATGGCGACGGCCGGAGGAACCAGGCAAACTGTGGGGTTTAATTTGGTTAACATTTTAAACCCAGCAAGAAATACTGACTAACTGATTTAACCAAGAACAATGGCGAAACAGCCAACATAGGGATTTGAGCAAAAATATCGTGATTTCAGCCTCATCCAGTTCTGGAGCTTCCAAGATCTGGTATAAATTGAAAACACAACCTTCCACCGGCTACATCATCCAATGCCTCAGGGCCCAAAGCTGGAGCTGGTGAAGCCACAATGGAAATCATGTACAACACCTACTGTACCAGGTGTGGGAAGTGCCATAAATGGGAAAAAGCCATGGTGAAGCCAAAATCATGATTCAACTATTCAACCTTTTTGAGCCAACAAAATTGGGGTTTAACGGTTTAAGATGGCTAAGGCCAATGCCTAAAACATGTTTTTTTCTAACATGGTTTAAGCAACACATTAATTGGGATTGAACATGATTGAACCCAGTAATATCAGCCCAGGATTAGTAGACTCCTATAGCTTACTCATTGTGGGGTACCATGTATAGAGGGAAATATCACTATATTGGGAACCCCAAAATCACGGTCAGCAGGCGACGACTTTTAGCTTGTGCAGTCCGGCAACCGCAGCGCCAACTGAGATCAGACCAGTCATGGAAAGTAAAACCCTAATTACTGCAGTAGTGCTACGTTCATCATTCACAAAAAAACATAGATCACAAAATTTATAACCGTTACCATGAATCAATGAATCAATCGTTTACCACGCTAAACCCGCTTATCAGTTACCTATGTTACATCAACATGTTCTTACCCCTGCGGGACATGCCCGGACTGCCGCGTCTCGGAACAGCCAACTGCTGTTAGCTGGATGGTGTTCAACCAACGCCATCCAACAACTTGGTGAGTCGCGCCCTCACAGGGCAAATTCACAGGAAACCTATGGAAACCAATCCAGAAACTTTGCAAAACCAATGGAAAGCATAGGATTTTTTCAAGTGCAGGAGTTCCTGCTTACTACTCTTCCTCCACTTCGAAGATTCCGCAACGTTTCCAGACGTCCTTGACTCTCAGAGACTTTCAGCTTGGCCTGGCTACAACGTGGTGCCCCTCCAGTTAGAAGTTGTGAAGAAGTCTCACCTCTTAACAAAGCAGCCGATCACATCTGCATGGAAAGAACCCCATCAAGTACAGTCATACCTGAGACCAATCTTCAGATTAGTTACTGCTTGTATATTACATATATTCATAGTATATTCACATATTCAGATATTCAGATATATCAAGTCATGTAACCTATATATGAATATTCCACTGGTTTATGTTTATATTCATATATAGGTTATATGACTTTCAATGGACTGGTTCCTGCGTGGGAAAATCTGCGAAATCACAGAGGGTGGCCTCCGGCACCGAGGGACATCAAGAAGCGAAACTTGCCATGGCCCCTCAAAATCCATTGGTTAATCATGGTTAATCTTGTCTTCCATGGTTAATAAGTTAATCATGGGGTATATGCTACAGAAAAAAAAAAAAACATAAAATTGCTGAAAATCAATGATTTTCCCTTCTCAAATGGCAATTTTATGATATTTTATGGGCATACTGTAGCACAAAAGAAACATTTTCAGACCCAAATAGATTGGAATCGACATAAACTATGAGTTCATTGACCATGACTCGGCCTAAGTACCAAGCAGATTGGATTTACATGAATTTACAATTCTATCTACTGTATTTCTATCATCGCCTTCAAAATGATGCCCTAGTGAAACTGAGGGGCTATCTTCATCAAAACCGTGGTGTTCACACAAATTTTATTTACATGTACTTACTATCTTCCTAGATTTGCCTCAGAGAATAACTGGTTGGTGGTTTCGACCATTTTGAAAATTATGCTCGTCGTTGGGCATCATAAATTTTCTGGAAACAATCAAAATATGGCTGCAAACACCACTCAGCTGTTGCTTCATCTTTCCAATATACCGGAGACTGGTTTTAGCACGTCACTTGATGAAGACTTGTCAGTGATAATTGGCTTCAAATGGCCATGGGTCAACACGGTGGCACTCTGGGTACCGTGAGTCATAGCTGGTTAATAGATGGTTATTCCACCAAATATCGTAATAATATGCAATAATGTGGGTAAAACAATAATCAACCATCCCGCAGTCATCACAATCTTTTTTATCGGTTGTATGTAGAAACCATTCCCAGTCATGGATGGTAAACATGGCATTGTCTTACCCACATTGTTTAACCATCCATTAACCAGCTATAGGTTTTGACCCCTTAATCTTGGACCAACCACCCTGCTGCAGCAAGTCACAAGAGTTCGTCACGTCGCGTCGCCTGCCTTGGAGAATTTTGGGGGGTTCCAAAAAACAAGGGAGTTGGTTGCCCCCTAAAAAGAAACAACACGCACAAAAACCCCAAAACAGGTCGAAAAGTGAATCGTTTTTGCATTTTTTATGAAATTGAATCGTCATTTTTTCATAAACCTTTTCTACTGAAATAGTGGGAAATTGAATCGTTTATGAATCTTTTGTGGGAATGAATTGCCATTCCAAAAAAAATATCCAAACCTTCATGAATGCCATGGTCTGTGGTGGTTGGAGGGAGGCCGCAACCAACAAACACTTGCTATCCTCCGAAAAAATACATGGAACTGCAAATCCTGGGTCTGAACAATGGATTTCGTTTGGTCCATGTTGGGTTGTCAGGGGCGTAACCCAAAAAATGTTGGGCCGGAAATGATCATGAATCCGATAATAAGGATGGTTTGCTTCGAGTTTTTGACCTTGTTGGTTGGTAAACATTAGCACAAAAACCGCCTTTTGCGATTCTTCTGGTCGAACCCACCTTTATCTGTTTGCTGCAACCCATCAGCTACAATCCGCATTGCAGGCAAGACTGGAAAAACAATACGTATCAAAAAAAAAAGGCGCCAACTGGTTCTTTGCTGGTTTGATACAGTGAAACAATGAAACTCCACGTGTTGCTGATCTGCAGGAGGCCCCCACTTCTTAAATTATGTACGCATTGCAACCATAACGAGTCCGTGTTACCTGTTGAATATCTATACTGGTGTATATTTGTGAGGTATTTCCATGTATTTCCCTTGGGTTGAACATTTCAGGTTGGCATTGCAATGGCCTACATACGTGGTACATCAGTGTTGTTGTTCATATTATCGTATTGGTGAAACCACCCGGAACTTATGTCATGACTGCCATGACGTATTGTCCTTGCTTTATACATCTTTACGTCATCGGCTGCAAGGGTTGAAACCCCATCATTGCGTTTTCTGGTTGAAACTCAGTCTGAAAAACATGGGATCGGGCACAGAGAATCCATGTAGATAGCATGCTGACCGGCACCAGTCTTTGGCAAACATTTCCTACACAGTTTTACAGTCATAAAATATAACTTTTTGCATGTTTTTGCCAGTATGGTACTATCTAGTATGCCATGGTATGACTCTCAATCTATTTTTATGAAACGTCAAAAGGCCCGACGAAACGCTGGAGGATAATTCAGGATTTACTACTTCACTTATTTTGTGTGATGACCTGTTGTGTACAGGACATTTAGGTGCGATTTCAATTTTTTTACGGCTCATTTGTGCCCGCCATCCCATCCGAGCCTGGGGCAAGTGAGTGTAGTTGACTCTACATGCTGCGCGTCAAAATATAGGTTGTTTTCCAGTGTTGGCGGTTGGTCATCAATAATTGGTGATATACATCTATGTATATATAAACACTCGCACCTTCCCTCTTTTACAACGCTGTGCAGACTGATTTTGTCAGTTGAAGAATTCGGACAAAAATCATGAATGTTCAAGCAGTCACGAAGCTAAACCCATTATATAGGGTAAAAAAAATCCACTACCCGCCACACCGGGTTAATGAAAATCCTGCCCGTGTCCGCTGGACCTCCCGCCACACCAGGAGGAACCAGCCCCCAGACACTGACTGGCTTAGGCTTAAACATTCTAAACGCTCAAAAATGGGAAAATTGCGGAAAATAAGTTGCGACAACAAATCACTCGGAGCTCACCCCTCCCTTTGATTTTTTGGATGCTTTCACTTCTTTCCACGTTCCCCAGTCCTGCTCTGTGCAAGAGCTTGCCCAAGTGGTGGCTGGGAAATATGAGCATAGAAAATTTTGCGAAACAGGGACAAAAGAGGCTTGGGAATTTGCATGTCCGCCAACATGGCCAATCCAGAATTAAGAAGATACAGTTTTGCAGCTTTGACCGCAGTCTGCCCAGGGATCCGCATTTGACGAACAGATGGGCGGCCCCACCCCTCCTAAGAGAATAAGGCTTGAATTCCCACTGAATGAATTTGAGCTTAGAGATGCAATCATGAAACGTTGATCTCCAAGCATACGGTTTCACAGTAAGAAATGTATGAGGAGGAACACGTTGTTTCCATTGCCATAAAAAGGTGGAGGACTTTTTGTTCGGTCAAGGTGATACTTTCAGCAGCACCCAGAGCCACAGGGGCTCATACCAAAGGCTCCTCCAACCAGTCCTCCTGAGAAGCCCCAGCAACTAGCGAGCCCAAAGAAACCACCAGTGCCAAATCCGAGCCTGCAGAGGACATTACTAAAGCTGAGGAGCCTGGAAAAGCAGAAGCATCAGCTAAGTCGTCGAGGCCAGAGAAGACGAGGAGGAAGTTTAAAGGAGCAGATCCAGGAAAGGAAAGAAAAGCGAGGAAGGAAGAGAGGCGAGATCATCCCGGACACAAAGAAGCCGTGACAGGCACGTCAAGGACAAGCGCACAAGGAGAAAGACAAAGAGCAGGTCTCCCAATCAAGGTCAAGGGAGACAGAAGGAGAGAAAGAGCCGACACGAACCTCCACCCGAACCGGGCTACCTCCTCGACGCACCGGTTGGGAGCGCTCAAGATATCCCAGAGAGCCGGATCATCCACCCCCGAGAAGATGCTGTGGCGAGCCTTCTCAACGAAGCTTGGAGGGAAGCTACGGGGGCACAAGGGAGTCAGGAGGACTTTGGTTCACTACACTCCCATTTTGAAATTGAGGATAATTCTATTGCAAAAGAAGGGAGCGACCAGGAGGAAGAGGATGGCTCCCAAAAGTTTCACCCAATCAACAAGAGCCTTGTGACAAGGCATTTCAAGGAGAGGCGTGCTTGGACACTGGTGAATGATGCCCTTTCAATGCTTGAAAGAAGTTGCAGACCGAGGCACATGGCAGGAAGTAGAGAAATTTTCCACTCCCTGTTTAAGAGCATGTTACACCAGATGATCCAACAAGCGCATTTTTTGAAGCAAGACTCCGAGGGCTCAATAGTCTCTATGGGGTCCAAAGCGGAGGATCCGTTGAGAAGATTTCTCCGGCCGCCCTAGTGGTGATGAAAAGGTTGAGAGCTGTGTTGGAGAACTCACCCCTGTTGAAAGCTGAACTTGTGGATTTGGACTTCAAAACCTTTTTTGGATCTAGAGGGTCGGACTACTCGGGTGAAGAAGTCCGGTTAGCACAAAAAGTGAGTTGTTGGGCTAACATTGAACCATCATTTCCACCAGAGGTTGGGGCTTTGGATATCAGGGAGTTCTGCGAAGGAGGAGTTTTGCATAGTTTTGCACTTTATCAACCACATTGGGGAAACCATCTTACCCATGGAGCAGATCATTGGGAAAACCCCCTTCGGTAATGGTAAAAGATAACCAATGGGAGGAGCTGGCATCTAACTTGGTTGGCCGTGGGCTATGTGCTGTGGTTCGTGAATCTGCCTTGTATCACGTTGGTAACGCTGTTTTACTCAACGGGATATTTTCTGTGTGAAAGGACGAGGTGAAGAATGGAGTCCCCGCGACCTGTTTAAAAATGAAGCTTAAGCCGTGGAACTCCATTAGCCGATCACTCACTGGAGATATAGGCACCCTCCCCATGGTTTCGCAGATGGAAGCATTGCGCATCCATGACTATGAAGTCTTGATGACGTCCTCTGAGGACCTGCGGTGATTTTTCTATTTGTTATCCGTTCCACAGGCGTGGGTGAAGTTTATGGGATTCGGTCGCCGGGTTCCCCGTGCAATGATCCCTGAAGGGGCTGCGGACGACCGGTGGTATCTGGCTGCAAAAGTATTACCAATGGGATACTTAAATTCCGTAGGAATAGCACAACACATACACAGGTGTGTGATCAAAGCGTGCCCTGGTGTCCCTTCGAGATCTGGGTGAAGAAATCCAAGAGCTGAGAAGGAACAGGTGCTTTAGCACTCTCCCAAACCTTTATCGAGTGTATTTAGAGAATTTTGATCAGCTCCAACGGTAGATCGGCGACTGGCACTGCTGATAGCTGGAACTTCCAGCCCATTGGTTGAGCAGGTACGGGAGTGTTATGATCAGCACAAACTCCCAAGGCACCCGAAGAAATCTGTTGAACAGGCTCTAAAAACTGAAGTTCAAGGTGCTTGGCTAGACGGAGAAATGGGTACTATGTGACTATGCGCCCTAAACCTGCCAATCTGGTCAAATACAAAGAAATGGCGTTGGGGGTCTTCGGCAATGGGCGCGCTTCCCAAAGGGAAATGCAGGTCATCGGGGGCGGCCTGGTGTATGCAGCAATGTTTCGGAGGCCTTTGTTGAGTTGCCTGAACCAGATATGGCGTTACATCGTAAGCTGTGAGGGCAGGCCTCCTAACAAAAGGTTTTGGTTGTCTCGGGAGATCATGGCTGAACTATTTCATTTTGTCCCTGTTGCCATTCGCCTTCGTCAACTTTAGGGCTCCCTTTGACATGGAGGTTACAGCCAGTGATGCATCGACCACGGGTGGAGGCATCTGTGTAAGTCGAGGGGTCAGTGCTTACGGGTTGGCAGCTAGCCTTAGCCAGGTTCGAGGGGACATTCCGGAGGAAACAGCTCTTACTCAAGTGCTTTGCATTGGGCTTTTTCAATGGAATTGCAGCTCTTAGAGTGGCTTTGGACCCCTTAGGGGTTGCAGTATACGGGCACATATCCATTGAGAAAAACTCTGAGGCCCGAAGGGTAGCATTATATGAGCAAGCCGGGGTAGGAAATTTTACCTGGGTTCCGAAGGTCAGCTCCCAATCAAAGGGCAAGTCGATTTGTGTGCCAACTTTCTAGAGTAATGTTTTTGGAGCCTGGGTGGACCCGCAGGGATTGAGGACTGCAATAATGGAGCTGGCGACATAACGGGACGCGCGCCACAAGCTTCCGCCCTACCAGTTCAAGGACTGTCACTGCGTTGAGAATCTGGAAGGGAAATTATACGACCTCCCAGCATCATTGAAAGGGAGGTCATCACGGGTTTTCCAGTCAACTACACCTTCCAGTGCTACAACAAGGCTCACCAAGGTACTTCTTCATGAAGATTGTCGCCTTCCCTTGGTAGGAAACTCGTGGCATGTTGGGGTAGTCCCCCTTGGCCTAGTAACTCCACTGTCGCTCCAGGACATTGTCAACAGGCTTACCCCTGGTAAAAATCCAGTTCTTCAAGGTCTACCTCTCCGACCCCTCCTGTTGAACGACACTAAAACCTTCTCTCCCAGTGAGAGGTTGGTGGCCAAGATCAATGGGCTGACATCGCTCAAAGGGGAAGACATTCTGTTGCAAAATCCCTGTGAAATACCATAGGTTGCGATCCAGTTTACCGGCGAAACTTTGGAGATGGAGAACGGTCGCTGGATGGAAGTGGTCTGGAAATGTAGAGCATATAATTGTTCTGGAGGCCAGAGCAGTGTTAAGCACTGTCAAATGGAGAGTTACTCAGAGGAAGCAAAACAACTTGCGTTGCTTTCATTTAGTAGATAGCCTACAAGTACTCCACTCATTGACCAGAGGACGTACATCGTCCAGGAAGATGAGAAGCACCATCATGCGCATTAGTGCCTACAGGCGAAATGGCTAAAAAAAGGGACATTAGCCAAACACAACCGCAGCAAGGAAAGTAGGAAACTAGAGCGCAAGAAACTAGGTAGACTACGCGATCTCACTGTTCAACCAAAGACTAAAGAGCGTTATAACGAAGGCATGCGGAATTGATTCGCTTTTTTACGACATGAAGAGCTTAAACTGCCCACTCGGCGGGAGGCTATGGATAGCTTGGTCTCAGACTATTTGGAATTCCTCTAGTCAGAAGGGGAAGGACGTGCTGAGGCTAGCACTTTTCTGGCTGGCCTGCAAGACGGACCCTAAACTCAAACATTGCCTCCCTGGATCAGGGAGACTTTTAAAGACATGGTCTATCCATTATTTGCCTTCAAGGGCTCCTGCTCTCACAAAAGAAGTTCTCAAGGCTATGGTAGGTTGGGCTTGTCTGAGGTTCAACTGGAGCAGGAGGAGGAGGCGGTACACCTGCGGCAGCAGCTTGGGAGCCAGGCCTTCATGGCTCCCCTTGTGGCGCTAGGATGAGGCGGCCGATACCAGGAAACCTGGTGCACCACTCCCTTCACGATCACTCCTAGGATCCTTGGGAGTGCAAGACACAAAGGGCAGCCGCACATGACGGCGTGTCTCCACATTTATTTGCTGAAGCCAGCACTGCGATCAGTAAAAGGGCTGGTCTCTTGTTTATCCATGAAGACATAAGGACATACCCATAAAAATGATTCAAAAGAGATGGGGTGGATGACCAAAGACCATATACATATCGTTCGTTATTATATGTCACGTTCTATCTAGTTAATTGTACATATTACATTTGGTCATTACAACTTATTTTAAGGGGAAACTATGATAACATATTAAAACTGTAGTAAAACATACAACTATAAATCATAAATAGTCATATAATGTCATATATACAATTATAACTACATGACATACAACCATAGTTCGATGGGGAAACACGTCCGGCACAGCTCCGAGCCGCGGCGACAGTTCCACGTCCGTCCCCACGACGCGAGTTTCGGCGCGCGCAGTGCGCCGAGCGAAGCGCCGGAGGAGACGCGGAGCGAAGAGCAGAGAGAAGGCGACCAACAGCACCACGGCACCTCGAGTTGGCCATAGGAATCTCTGTATGAAGATGCATATGAGGAATTAATGTGTATTCATATATATATATATATCTATATAAGTACAATAAAGAGACAATACAATATCATATGGAACAACAGAATATCATAGTAAAGAAAATAACATCATACAAATGCATATATATATATATGTATATATGTATATATATGTATATATGTGTATATATATATATATAAAATCAATTATTTATATATAATATATTATATTGTGCAATTTAACAGTATTTTGAGTTTGAAAAACATGAAAAACATACTAATAACATAAAATGTAGTTGGGATGTTTAGAGTATTGTTAGTTGTGATATAGCATAGCATAATACAAGTTAATATGATATACAATAATGTCATATAGTGTGTTTCGTGCAAGTGATGACCTACACCACCAAAAGCTACAGCAAAAATAAATCTAAACAATGTTTCAAACGTTAGTGAAGGTAAATTCAACACACGTCATAAGATGTCACAACTGGATCCTTGGAATAGGTTCCACTCCTGGTGGACAGAACTTCCATAAATCACAGTGTCAAACTCTCCAAAAGGATCTGGTTGACGGCACAGAACTGCATATAATACAATATAATTCTTACAAAATTACATAACCCAATTTAATTGATATCATGTTAGGATTCAAAGCCTTCAAGCACGGGTGTTTGTCTGGGAATGCTCCAAAATCTAAATTGTCTATCATCATTTTCCTGATATTGGGTATGCTCCATTTTAAATGCACACACTCGTCGCCACTGGGACATCAGCAAAAAAGCAGCAAGTTTGAGGGAAAAAATCACGCTGTACAATGTTATACCTAAGGGTGTCCAAATCAAGGCTGAACTTGAGGCAACCCTTGTGGGCCAAGGGTCCACTTTGAGATGGACCCTAGGGTCACTTTGGAGGGTTCAGGCTAGGCCAGGGGACCAAAGGCATCAAATGAAACATTTAAGTTGAAAGATTTAAATGTTATGAAAAACAAAAAAACATATTCAGAAACAAAAAATACAATTGTTCTTAACATTTTTTTGTTTAAAAACAACCATATTGAAGTGAGAAACCAACAAGCTTGAATTAAAAAAAACAAAAATCAAAAAAAAAAACAGATTCAAAAACAAAACACACCACATTAACCATATTCCCAAAATAAAATTGTGTGTGTTCTGATATTTTTTTGTTTAAAAACAACCATATTGAAGTGAGAAACCATATTCCCAAAATAAAAATGTGTGTTTTCTGATATTTTTTTGTTTAAAAACAACCATGTTGAAGTGAAAAACCATGTATGTTTTCTGATATTTTTTTTGTTTAAAAACAACCATATTGAAGTGAGAAACCATATTCCCAAAATAAAAATGTGTGTTTTCTGATATTTTTTTTGTTTAAAAACAACCATATTGAAGTGAGAAACCATTAAGCTTGAATTAAAAAAACAATAATTCAAAACAAAAAAACGCATATTCAAAAACAAAACAAACCATATTAACCATATCTCAAACCAAAAAAAATATTTTCTGATACTTTTTTTTGTTTAAAAACAACCATATTGAAGTTTTAAACCAACAAGCTTGAATTGAAAAAACAATATTCAAAACATTTTTTTGTTCAAAACCCACCATCTTGAAGTGAGAAACCAACAAACTTGAATTGAAAAAACAATATTCAAAACATTTTTTTTGTTCAAAACCCACCATCTTGAAGTGAGAAACCAACAAACTTGAATTGAAAAAACAATATTCAAAACATTTTTTTTGGTTCAAAACCCACCATCTTGAAGTGAGAAACCAACACACTTGAATTGAAAAACAATATTCAAAAGCAAAACAAACCATAATCGAAAACAAAAAAATAACATATTCAAAAACAAAACAAACCATATTTATAATATTCTAACAAATAAAAACATGGTATTTCCTGTTTTTTAGTTTAAACACAACCATATTGAAGTGAGAAACTAACAAACTTGAATTGGAAAAAACAACACTCAAAACAAAACAAACCATGTTCGAAAACAAAACAAACCATATTCAAAAAAGAAAAACATGTTCTTTTCTGATTTTTTTGTTTAAAAACCACCATCTTGAAGTGGGAAACCAACAAACTTGAATTGAAAAAACACTATTCAAAACAAAACAAACCATATTCGAAAACAAAACAAACTATGTTCGAAAAAAAAACACAACATATTCAAAAACAAAACGAACCATATTAATCATATTCAAAAAACAAAAATCAGTTTGAAAAACAACATTTTGAAGAGAAACCAGCAAACCTGAAATGGCTTGATAAATACATTTCAAAAACCAAACAGTGTGATTTATGGCAACCAACTTTTGCTTTGACAACCCTTGATTTTTATGGTAACCAGTGGCAACCATTGACCATCATATTTTTTCATTTTATTTTATGGAAAACTGAATGTGAGAGACCATCTTCAAAACCAAACGGTTTGCTTTCTGATAACCTTGTTGTTTTTTAATGGCAACCAATTTGAAGTGATAAACCAACTAACTTGGAGTGATAAACCAACCAACTTGAAGTGAGAAACCAACCAACTTGAAGTCAAGAATGCAGTGTCCAAAACCAACCTGTATGTTTTATGGTAACTAAGATTAAGATTATTTCGAAGTGAGTTCAGTGAAATTACAAAAACATACAGAAGCCATGTTTGTGTTTGTGTTTGGGTAATTTCAGTGTCTCCAGTCTCCACTTCACATCCAATGAACCATGTGGTGGATGGTTTTTTAGGTGTTTTACAAACTCTGTTGTTCTGGAAATGTTTTGGTTTGAACCATACAAGTTTATACGAATACAAGGTTTTGAAAATGACGGAGGTGACAAAAGCAATTTAGCACCATGTTAATATTACACATTTTTGCAGACTCAACATGCTGGTAAAGACCAGTGCGGGTTCACTGAGGTTGAGGCTGTCTTTTTTCAACCGCTGGCGAAACTGGTTGTCGAATTATTGAAACATCGGTTTGCATTTTGCCTACTGGTGCCTCCATCAAACAAAGTGGTTAAACAGATGTGATGTGATGTGCATAGAATTTGGACTGAGCTCGTTTGTTGCTGGATATATCGCAATGGATGGATGGGACGAAGGCATGAAGCAAACCACCATTGAATTCGTTTTTTTTAATTAGTCCAGTCCATACCATACAGAGGACATACAGTCCATACAGTCCATACAGTCCATACAGTCCATACAGTCCATACAGTCCATACATACCAGTGCATGGACCTGCTCATCCGGGGCATCCACCGATCCACAGCACATGGCAAGCTGCCAAATGGTAGCATGCCGCCAGATAATGATAATAGACAACTTAACCTAACAACCACGCACAAAGAAACAAACAGCACAAATTAGGAAAGTTTATTAGGACTTGATTGTTTGAATATGAATGTATGACACAGGATCTGGTCTGGTTTGATGCTTTGGGGGCAGGAAGTATTTTATCAATTTAAGAGCAAATACCTTAGCAGTTTCATCCATCAGTCAACTTAACACTCAACACTTGAGAAGGCAACAACCTCGGTTGCTCGGTGCGCAATGATGTCGAAACCGAATCAACCTTTTTTTTTGTCGTCGCAACTTCGGCGGCTGCTGCAGACTGCATGGATGTGCAGTGAGACACTGGCTTGTGATGTGGATCAGCATCTTGTCATGCAAGATCAAAAACATATGTAAGCGCACAAACCATGTAACCATGACTCGCCACCAAGTATGCGATGTGCGATGTCAATAATGTCAATCACAAATGGCACGGATAACGTATGATCCTGTAGGCTTTTTCATTGCATTCATTTCAAGAAATATAAAATTAGAGTTCCTAGAGTTGTAAAATGCTTGAACATCTAGATCACATATATTGTACAGTGCGGCAGCGCAATTCAATCCAGATATGGTTATATTTCTTAATTTCTTAGAGGGGAACGGCCATGAGTTGATGCGTAGCTGACTGATGGGTAGTTGATGAGTTGATTGTTGTGATGGTGAGTCATGGTGGCGATGGTGGCGGTGGTGGTGAGGGTGGGGTACGCACAGGGAATTGAGTATGCATTATGGTGTGTCAATGTTCAACCATATATGTCGTATATGTTGCATCTGTATCTAAGGCATGGTAATCAACGGTGGGACACTGGATGCGATGCCAAATGGTCTGTGACACATAGCCACTGGTAGCCTGTGGTAGTTCCTCAAGTTTTTCTTTAATCGAATCATCAATCATTCTTAATGTTTTTGATTGCTCTATTGCCTCAGCTTCGGCATCATGAATTTGCGAGCTAGTATTAAAAGAAATGCTTTAATAGTCTCAACAACAGGATTTGTTCTTCGGGTGCGTGCCTGCGTGCCAAAACATCCCAGGCTTCATTCTTTGGAGAAAGCCTTGCCAAGAGGCTGCAAAGTGGCACGAAACATTCGCGAGACGGATATGGCATCTCAGCTGAATTCAGCGTGCGCTCACTCCACGTGCTGCTGATTGCTGCTGCCTTCCATGTTGGTGTCACATCGTTCTTAGTTCTCAGGGTCCCAGGGCATCCCAGGGCTCAATTTTCAATCACGGTATGACGTTCTGACAATTGATTTTTGTTTTGGTCATATGGTCATATGTCATACATGATATGATATATGTATGTATACTGTCAGACAGCCTGTCAGACTGTCAGCAATACATTTTGTTTCATATCAATTCAGATTTCTTGTCATGAATATTATATATATACGGTTAGTTTCAGGATCATAATGCTTCTTAATACATATTATATACAAAAGGGCTTGCACAAGAACATTACGCTGCGCGGTCAGCAGCGCCAAGCCAAACTATTACATTCTGGTATGTTTATTCATAGACCACCGTTGCTTGCCCATCCAAGGTAGTTAACGCAGAGATCAACACTAGAATGGTGAATCTTCGTTCCATCCCGAGCATTTTGCTTAGAGCTGGAGTGGTTGATTCCCAGAGCCTTGCGAATTGGGAAATGCAGATCAATGATGAGATCATCCGGAGACGAAGCACAAGCATAGGTGCTTGCAGTTCAAACACAAGGAAACGATCACATGGTGATGTATTTGATGGCAACAGCGCTGACATGTCATCAGACATCATGTCATCCAACAAGTCAGCCAATGATCCCGATGCTGCCACGCCTCATCATCAGCAGCGGCTCCAAGACTCGCAGTTTGATGCGCCTGATATGTCGGAATCCAAGTCGGAATCCTTCATGAGTTTGGGTTCATTTGATGATGTGGCAGATGATCATGGTGCTCACACTAGCACTGCTTCAAGAATAGGTATCGTATGGCCAACGGAATCTACAGGGGCGATTGTGCCAGCACAACCAAAACTTGATTTTGCAAATTTGCACAAACTGGAACCCGAACAACACCGCGCTTTGCTCGAGTCACTGGACAAGCCAGACTTGGTAGCTTACTCAATGCGACAACATTCGATGGTAGCCAATCATGCGCAGACCATTCAATCACTACGACGTGAGTTGAAAACTGAGAAACAACGCACACGACGAGCTGTTCATTCATTGAATGCGCACAAAGAAAAAATACTAACCCTCAAAAATCCTGAAATCACTGATCTGCAAGTTTTCAGGGGAAAGGCGAAGAAACTGTCCTGGAGGGGATCTATATCACTGGGCCTACGGAAGAGTATAGCCTTTGTGTCGGCATCATCGTTTCCGATGTCATCTCTTTTAGATATTGGCAGGCAAACAGTGACCAGATGTGAAGTCCTCGTTGGTGCATACATCATGATGAGAAGTGTGTTTTTCCACAGGGTCTTGCTCCTAATTCTGAAACGACTTGCCTCCGTACAGTCTGGCGAGCACCATCCCGAGTTTCAGCAAGCTCAGCCGGCAGAAAACCTCGGAACTGACATCGTTTTGCATGGCAGGTCAGGTCTGAGTTCAATAGATGTGGCATCTCACAATGATGCTATATGCAAGGACTTCGGATTGCCATTGGTAGATGCACCAATATCAACAAGTGCGCCGATGTTGGCTTCAGGTGATTCAACTGATTTTTGCATTGGGTGTACATTCTTCAGTGGAGACGCAACCAACTCTGCAATCTGGAGGCGTCAAAAATTACAGGGATTGATGGTGACATCAGGTGTGATGCTGGACTGGGATGCATTGTGCCAAACAAACTACCGAAAAGCTTTCCGATCTTTGTCTTGGGTGTCCTTCGGCCCTTTTTGCTGTACAAAATTTTTCCCCGGACTTGACTTGATGAATTGTTTCACCATTGGACCATTGAAAACTACGAATCAAATTTAAGGCTTAGGGCCTCTTGATTGAATTATGTTTTTATATCTGTATATACAAAAATTATGTATTATATTCAGTATATCTATACATAATCAATATATACACATAATATCATTGTATTTATATATAAGACTAAGATGTTTTTGGGACTCATATGGCCGGTATGGCCAGTTACTGACAGGACCATTCGTCGCTTAGTGCCTTAGTGCTTGGCAGTGCTTGGCAGACAACTGAGAACTTGTTGATTTTCAAAAGGTTTGTCTATGATGAAGATTTGTTTTGGTTCGATATTGGTGACGGTGACCAGCGACAAGTAGAGGGTTTTCGTTTTTGTTAAGCTGGTGCCCACAGTGACAACTGTGGTAGCGGTTGTGCACCACACCACACACCCAGGTCTGACCTACAAGTATGTGCACACGGCACCGGTGGTGGCAACATGGCAATTATTTTGAAACAGCTCAAACGATTGGGCATTCGATCCTGGAATGAGTTGGCTGAGTTGAAACAGTGCCTTGCCTGTTAAAGTTAAACACCAAACAAGGACGGCTGATAAAGGCTCCAAAATAGAAATGAATTAGCTCACCAATCACCAACCACTCTACTCTACCACTAGCCATGTGACAAGTGGAATGAGTCGACTCTCATGTGGCAGTGTGACATAGACTGGATTCCGGGACTGTGGGGAACAGGATAGCAGGTAATCATTTGCAAATTCAATTTTCTCTTCTATATGCAACAACTACTTTAACAACTTGTTCAACGGGCATGCCTGAGATAGATAGATAGATAGATAGATCGATCGATCGATAGATAGATAGATAGATAGACGATAGATAGATAGATAGATAGGTAGATAGATAGATAGATAGATAGACAGATACACAGACTGACAGGCAGAGAGACAAACAGACAGATAGAAAGATAGACAGATAGACAGAGAGACAGGGAGATAGACAGATACTAATAGACATATGTATATATATAGTCTTTTTTGAGCACCAAATCTCTTCATGATGGGGCCATGTCTCATGTCATAGGGCTCACAAAAAAAAGTAACAAAGGCAAACAACTGACGAAACTTCAGGCCAAGACTACTCATAAGTTTTGATGCCATGATGTCAGCGTCAAGTTCAAGGTTTTGACTTGGTTGGTTGGGTTGGGTTGGAGGGAAAACGTCAGGCATGGGCAAGGGAACAATGGTAATGGAAACGATGAACAATGCTGGTTTATAGTTTATGGGTTCCAAGCCTGAACCAACTGAGGAAGGGTGAGCTTCCCAAATCTTACATCCATATCTTTCTGACAACGACCGACAATGGATCCGATCAACTGGCTTGTCGAAGCCATCTGAACTTGGAGTTTTCCAGCAATCCGGGCTTGGATTCACAAATATTTTTGGGTCTGTCCTGTATGAAGCACCAATACCATCTCATAGCAAAATCTCACCTTCAGCTTTGTGATGTCTACGCTCGGAAATTGAGACGTGCGTGGAAATATTTCAGCGCCCTGGCGACACTTTGTCATGTTTGGCGCGGCCATTTGTCAAAGATTCATGCCATATGGTATCAGCAACATCAACACGATGCTGACTTCCTCAAACAAGTAGCGACGAACAAGATGCCTCCTTTGGCAGTGGCTGGTAGGTGGGCTAGTGTTGATGGTGCCTCAGCTGAATCCGCGGGTGCTAAATATCAAAGCAAATGGTGACAACATCGACAACATCATGACCACATGATGTAAGTGGCCGTATGGTGTTGTTTTTGATGGTTGATTTGTTGAATGGTCTAATGGTCTTGCTAAAAGACACAAACTCGTTGGACATTGGACTCACAGGCCATATGGGTAACTGTCGGCATGTTCAAAGCAACTTCATGTAGAACTTCTCAGCTGCAACCATCATATGTTGCAGTATGTTGGGCCATGCATGGCGTCACTTTAGAGTAGAGAACATACATACAAGGGATGGATGATGCATAATGGTTCCCTTTTGGACTACCTTTGAGACCTTGAGTTTCTGGCCTTTGTTGGATGCGTATATTATTTGAAGAAATCATAAGATATATTTATGCATCGGGTCACTGACAATGTGTTGATGTTTTGCTTCAGCTGTTTCCGCATGCCGTCAAGGTGTTGAAGACTTCTTTCTGGCCACAGGGGCAGGGAACATTGCGAAGTTGTTTGCTGATACTTTTGGAGAAGCACCGATGACTGTAACAACCAAACGCAAAGATGGCGATGGTACTGGCGAAACCAGTGGCGATGTGCTCGATGAACTAGCACTTGATGACTCGACTTACTACAAACAAAAAATCACCAAATGGGTGAAGAATGCGCTGCATACTGTTGGTGACTCAAGCTTTTGGTTCATGTTATTTGTGGCTCACAAAACCAGGAATCCTCTACTTCATTTCTACCGGATCCTTTGTGTGAACTTCAAAGGTGTGACAGATTCTGGTCGCATGCCAGTGGTCGAGCTTGTTTCCTATCGGATAGACACCATTCGGCAAGAGTATGATGTCATCCTGCAAAGATTTCATGAATGGACAAAGCAAGCTAAATCGTTTGCTAAAACAAATTCTGAATCTCTATGCTTTGACAGTGGTGCTGCTGCGAGTGGGAGCGAAGACATCACTGACGCATCTCTGTTTGGACTGGCGGCTGCGCTTCTTCTTCACAACGCGGCTGCATTTGATCGACGCGTAGCACGCCTGTTCAACAGGTACCTTGGTTGTGATTGGGCTAGCAAGGCATGTGACATGTGTTCATATGTGTGATGTGTGCGATAATGACGCATGACATATGACACATGATCAATGAGCATAGGCGCGCTATCTTGTTCGGGGTTTCAACTTACTTACAACTCAAGGTGCTGTCATGGTCGTAGCTGTATATAGTCGTCTATAGTCGGTATTAGACGCCTTTTTGTTGTTAGTTGTTGCTGCTGCTGTTGTTGTTGCTTGTTGGCTTTGACCACAATGTCAAGATGAAAAGATTTCATGTTTGAAACAGAATAGGTTTGGGTTTCCCTGTGTCTCCACTCATCAAGTGGTTCCGATGTGTTAGCTAGTGTCAGTGTCAGCGTCTAAGGTGGCCATGGCGTCTATTTCGCCTACTGCATGGCAATCTCCAAGTTGCAGATGTTACGCGGAGGAACATTGCCACCCAGCTCATGAACAGCCAGCCTGACCAACTTGAACATACCACTTCGAAGATTAGAACATTGTGCATGTGGGACCTCAAATATGTTGCTCAGACTGGCATGTTGCGTGCAGGGTCCCGTCTTCATGGAATCCTTTCGATGATTGGGATGCATCTCAAGTTAGATGCGGGTGAGCTTGAATCTCTGAACTCCCAAATCAAGTCAACAGTAGGGCAAGCTACTACAGCAATGTCGCTTGAACTGCTGTCAAGTCGCGTCACTGTGCGCAAGAGTCTGACCATGGATGTGCACGGGCGGCCAACCTTCAGGAATTTGAAACAACTCGCTGAGACAATTGCATCCCGGTCTACACTTTATCAGGGGTCTGAATCAAGTCTTCTTGCTGATAGTGACCGATGGGTTCCACCATCAGCTGTTCACATTTCCACATGCAGTCCCCAACGCTATGACCCAAGTATGCGACTGACAGTGTCCGAACAGTGGGGGTTGAAGTACAACAAGTTGCTTATGAAAGCCCTTCGCCATCATCAAAAGGAAAACCTACCAGCGTTAGCACTGGGAGTGTGTTTCCACTATGCGAGTCATGAAGTTATGTACATAGTTGCAGAATTGTCTGGTAGAACATGTCAAGTTCAGATGATGGATCCAATGAACGTTACAGCACGGACATCGGCCGGTATACCAAAGGACAACATGAGTGGAACATGCGAACAGCTTGTCAATATGCGTGTGGGTGTGGATGGTGTGGATGGCATAGTGGTTGAAAACCAGCCAGAAGAACTTTCAATTCGACAGCAGCTGTGGCAACTTCCTACAAACTTGAGCTTTTCCGCGTTGGTGTCGGTCTTGGGACAACAGCATGACGACGTTGTTGAAAAGAACAAGTGTGTGCATATGTTTGTTGCCGATCTTGCAATTTGCACTTCGCAAGAGACACTGCAATCGAACCGGGTGCGATACAAAGTTAGCAGGGCCTTCTACATTGCACAACTTGTGAAACGGAAAGCATACACCAAGAGAGAGAAGAAACCACACACCGATGATGCAAACATGTCTTCCGATGATAATGAAAGTGGTTTCAGTGAAGAGAATGATGATATTTTTGATGATGAGGAACAAATTGATGATGAAGAACATGAAAACATTGAACGAGAAATCAATGGCGAAGATCTTGAAGCCTTTGATGACATGATGGAGGAATTGAAGGACGATGAACTTGGCCGAGATTTGCTTGATTTAGATGAAATAAACAGCAATTTCGTCGCTGCCGCCAGAAGCAAACAGGAAGAACAATTGTTTGTTGATCCAGACGAAGTGTCTGCAAACGGTCCCGACAGTCTTGATGATCAGGCTGAGTTGGAACGATCGTTTGAAGACGAGTTGGGGGAAACATTGCTTCAAAGTTTTTGCAATCAGCGTCATGAGAGAGTACCAGCAGAACGACCACATCCTGTCTCAACTCTGTCTGAAGATCGGGTGTTAGCTGCGTTGGATCAGTGGAGCCGCCAAATGAGTAGATTTTGTGAGGCGTGTCAGCTTATGGTTCAAGGTCTTGATTCATTTGAGCCAAGCAATCCTGACGGGTGTCTCAGTCGGGATGTTTCTTTGTTGGTGCATGAGACTGACACATGTGACAATGTATCTTTGGTGACTTGGGTGAAACCATACAAGGCCCTATCAGGAAGGGTAGTGTCTGTTGATGATACTGCAAGCTTGATTTATCCTTCACACTTCCTGCCGAAGCGGTCCTTCCACAACAGCATCATGGTGCTACCGCATTGTGGTGTTCGGATCAAGAAGCAAGAACGAGATGTTGTACCAGATATATATCTGTATCTGCAGAAATTGTTCAGCATTGGTTTGGCAACACTGGCATGCTCTGCTCTTGGTTCGGACAACAGAGAGTTGGCAAACTGTGTTTACGATGATGCATCTGGGTGTTCTGTATGTGTTGCTTGCGGGCATGGTGAGACTCACGGTTTGATGCGTCAATGTGCAGCATGTTTACAATGGTGGCACTGCCAATGCAGTGATAAGTCAGCTTCCTTTGTTGCAAGCTACGTTGCAACACGTGAAGTGGCAATGCTCAAGGACTATGATGTTTGTGCGAATGATCTTCCATTCCTTCTCCTGTCTGTGACCTAGTTGATGGAACTGACTTGAAAGAGGTCATGAGGTTGGGTTAGGTTCAATACGCAGTTCACACAACTAGGTAAGGCAACTCATCACTCACAAACGAGATTTGCAAAACCCATGAAAGGCGCATAGCAGTTCAGAGCTATTTGTCACTGAAACTGGGAACAACAAACAAACCGTAAGGCAGCAACATTAATGTAGGGGATGTGATATGAGTTACCTTGCCTCGACTTCTCACACTGCCACACTGCTGAGGCAGCAGGATAGCGACACAGCCACCATTTTCACCGAGATGTTTCCACCTTCAGTGCCAGCGCATACTTCAATTCTTCGGATGGCCCGTGCAAAAGATCTACTACCCTTGCAGCTTGGTATGAATGCATAATGCATGACATGACTGCAAAGTGCAACTTTCGCGATTACAGCTAGAAACGAGTCGAGTGTGATAATGGCAAATGGTAAGCAAGATACGGTGTTGTCGGGCTACATGATAGCAATCAATCATGGATTGCAACATCCAAGGGTTGAAAAGAATATTTATCAACAACATGTCTCGATGGTTATGATTAAATTGTAAACTACATGTGAAACATGAGCATATAAAAAATATGTGACACTGGTGATGTGGGTCGTGAGTTTACATTTGTAAAACATTGTTCTTCTTCTTCGGTACTCCTGGTATTCCGGAATTCTTCTACTTTTTCATTCATCATCACATTGATCTTTCAAAGAATGGCTAACCATGTTGTTGATTTATTTTATTTGGTGTGAGTCAAATGACATGTACATATACTGAGGGACGATATCAGCAATCGAGTTCGGCAAGCCAGATTCTCCGCTCTTTGCAAAGCATGCACCTTTGCAGTGACTCAAGGCCAGGTCGCTGCATAACAAGCTGACACAGTTGATTTGAAAACACACTTGTTGTGTCAAGTTGACAAGTTCAAAGTAATTTGATTTAGTACTTGGTGAACTAGATGATGGGTTCGTGGGTAGTTGTTTTAGGTTAATGTTGTCAGTCCGGGCTGTTGACACTGATCGCTTGTGCTAGCCAAAACAATCATTGACAGATTGTTATGTGTTCCATGGTCGTAAGTTGTATGTATGTATGGTATGTGTTTCAGATCGATGTCAGGTGTGGCTTCTTCGTCCTCAAGCTCATCGGCGCCTTAAATGGCTTTTGTATAGGACCAGGACCAGGGGGAGTTCATATTCTATGTTACGTTAACACACTTTGGTTCTTGAAAGACTTGCATGGTGGTCACAAACCAAGGTCACAGCCATAGTTGTCATCAGTTGTCAAGTTGTCGCCGCTTGTCATCGTTGTCAGCGTTGACCGTTTGTTTTCTTATCGTAATCTCTACTCCAAACACTACTATGCTGATGTTAGTTAGGGTCAGTAGCTGAATCCACCGTTGAATACACCCTCCACTCCACATGACTTCGCATGCAACCAGCGAGAGGAATTAGCGGAACCTACGCTGAAATCGCTGCTGCCAATCACAAAGTCTATGTCTCAGCCTGTCTCAGCAAGACGTTGTCGGTCAAGTCAATCAAACAGCTGAATGCTGTTGATGTTAGATGTGCTACTGTTGTTACAGTCAGTTACTGTTATTCAAAATTTCACCTCTAGAACGATATGGCGGGGATGGAGAGAACGGCTGATCACTGAATTCAGAATGTCAGAATGTGTGTTCTTTTCTTTTTTGGCTCAATCATTGCCATGCTGGGCATCAAAGATGCACAGTGAGTTAACACCACATCACAACACCTGATCTTGGGTGTCCCTTTGGTGTCTTGCCGTGTGAATCTAAATCTAATACGACGGTGTCTTTGCTGCGCTATGGAACAATCAGCGGCATGGTCATATGCATTGCGATCAACACCACCTGGATACAGTTTCGATTTAGAATCTGGGTCGTTCACTGGTCTCGGACGACAATGCTGAGTATGTTCTTTCTGATCCAAATCAATTTCAGGGGCATGGAGCCGTTGGATCTGCAATTGATTGTTCCAGCACAGTGTCATTTGATCCAAGTGACGTGGTGCCTTCTCAGTCCGTGCAATCGCCCAGCCAAACATCAGAGACTGAGCTGTCGTTGGGGAACCAGCAGTTTCTGTCAAGTCCTGGGTTGGACACTGACCGTGACACATGGAATACGACATGTCCCATTGTGATGATGCTGCTAGCTGATCGTACAGAGGGGCCACGGGTCTCCGAGTTTGATGAACTGAATGAGCTAGTCAATTGGAGACCAGGTGTGCCCGGTGTGCCTATGGATGGTGATGTCGATGCTACTGCAGTTGCTATGCGTACAGGAAATGCAACTACAACCCTTGCCTTTTCGCATGATGATGGTCATGATGGTGGATGTGGTAAGTATGAATCCAAAGTGGGTGAGGGAGATGTAGCAGCTGGCCCTGCACCCTTTGATGGTTTGTCTTCGCAAGGTGGTGAATCTGCTATCGACCCGCAGGATGCTCCCGATGATGAGCTTCATGATGATGATGATGACACTATGTCAACAAGTTCCCAGTCAGGTGTGTCTTCACCATCTGTTTCACGTGGTGATGGACTTGCACATAGCATGGAATGTGCCTATTGTGTGTGTTTGGCAAATTGTTCTGCATGTGGACGTGAACTGCGTGTGCCGCGGAGCTCTCGATCTGAGCACCCTGATCATCAAGCACCAGGCCAATCAAAATGACTTATGGAATCCATCAACTAGATTGCAATGCTGCACTATGTCGATTTGGGCAGAATGAGTATGATGAACTACCATGTCCGACACAGACGTGTCGTATCGTTCTTATGATTTGAATGTTTATCGATGTCTCATCGTTCAAACTTGAGACTGATGTAACATAGCCATGGGGTCAGGCAAGTTGGCAACACCAATCACGCTACAGTGACATGCTGTATTGATGGAAAAAAGCAGTTACACGCATACGTGTGGTTCGGCATGCCATGGACCAACATTACCCACAGCATCCAATCAGTGCAACAATAGACCTTCAGCTCAGAAACACTTCAGACCGGCTGAGGTGATAGGCAACTCATCGTGTCGCTGATGATGTGCCAGAGCCTCATGAATCGATGCTGGCAGAAGCAATGCAAGTGATCATCCGCATTTGTTGTTGATATATCACTACAGCTACACATTACAAATCACAATTATTCTATTATGTATTGTCATAAATATACACGCATATTATGCATATGAATTGTTAGTATGCACACCTAAGATCACATAAGAGTATCCAAACAAAAAACTCACATACACATATCAGCATATGTTGACAGTTTCACATCTCATTGTGTATAATGCTTTGTCTATCTTTCTATCTATATATTGTCATTCAATATTTTATCTATATGTTTTATATGTTTATATACCGTATAGGCTATCCTGCCCTAGGCTACCCTGCCCTAGGCTACCCTGCCCTAGGCTACCCTACCCTAGGCTACCCTGCCCTAGGCCTAGGCTACCTCACCCTAGGCTACCCTGCCCTAGGCTACCCTACCCTAGGCTACCCTGCCCTAGGCTACCCTGCCCTAGGCTACCCTACCCTAGGCTACCCCACCCTAGGCTACCCCACCCTAGGCTACCTCACCCTAGGCTACCCCACCCTAGGCTACCCTGCCCTAGGCTACCCTACCCTAGGCTACCCTACCCTAGGCTACCCTAGCCTAGGCTACCCTACCCTAGGCTACCCTGCCCTAGGCCTAGGCTACCCTACCCTAGGGTACCCTACCCTAGGCTATAGGCTGCCCTACCCTTACCCTAGCCTAGGCTACCCTGCCCTAGGCTACACTGCCCTAGGCTACCCTGCCCTAGGCTACCCTGCCCTAGGCTACCATGCCTTAGGCTACCATGCCTTAGGTCACCTTGCCCTAGGCTATCCTGCCCCATACCCTAGGCTGCTCTAGGCTAACCTGCCCTAGGCTACTTGCTCTGCACTAGGCGACAATACAACACTCCAAAAATATCATATATGTATATGTTCAGAGCATGCATTATAAATATAAACTATGAATTGTAAGGTTTGGTCTATGATACACTATATATATATACATATGTATATTTATTTCCTGAAGAATATTTGGTATCCAGTTGTTTTGAAAATAAAGATAATGTAATCATACCGTTTGTTGTTTTAATAGTTTTCTGTTGGGTGGTCGTTGTTTGTATGTTTGTACATGTACATGTGTGCGTGTGTGTGTGTAGGTTTGTAGGTTTGTATGTATGTTTGTATGTATGTATGTATGTGGGTGTTTTGCATATCGCTCTGTGTGCATCCTGCAATCAAAACATCAACGCGCACATACACAAATATGTATATATGTAGGTTGTTTATATATTTTACAAACCAATTAGGTTTATTGCTTTGTGCAATTGTGGCATTCTGACGGTGCTGTGGGCATGTAGATGCACATGGCATGAGCATGTGCTCCAACGTTTTGTTTGGATGAGTTTGGCCAAGAGTGGATCAGACCTGTCTTGAAGTTGACGGGGTTGTTTCAATGGCTGCACCACCCAAGTTTGAAAAGGCTACATGTGTAATCCAGAGCCATGCGAACGATGATGTGCCGCAAACCAATGCATCCAATGTGGTCTTATACAGGACAAAGTGCGGTTGTGATGTTTGATGCAAGCCATCCTTAAAACATATAATAGATTGCTCAAAGGGAGTGAATCCAAAGCATAAAAAACACATTTGGCAGTTATTTTGGTACCAGGACATCACGCCCGCCATCTTCATTCAGTGACTCGCAACATGTGTGCTTGGTGACGAAAAACGACAAGGACAAGTGCTATGTCATGAATGGGTGGGCAACATCGGTGACTGTGTGGACAGTGCATGATGGAACCACAGATTCCTTTGCTTCTTTACCAGCAGCATTGACAAAACGATTCAAGTCCACAGCAAACATCAGATCACATATGAGCTTCAACACATCAAGCAAGGTGTATGTTGTGGTTCTGGAGAACTACATCAGCAAAGGTGTCTTTCAGTTTGAGCTGTCCAATCCGAAAATACGGCTTGGGTATGGAAAGATTGATATTCAATATATCCATCCAGACAGTACCAAAGCCGCTGACATCCAGCGAATGTTCACTGCCAAGCCTTCACGTGGGGGTGATGGTGATGTAGCAGAAACATCACAGGGTGCCCTTCCTGATCAGCTGTCACAAGTGGCTACAGCGGCAGTGACACCTACAGCCAAAACAGAACCAGAACAACACCAGTCGATGAACCAGGCTCCTACTCAGACTTCACAACAGATGAGTACGAGTGATCTTGCGAAGGAAGTAGAACCAGAACCAGTAGAAGAAACAACAGGGTTTGAAGAACCAACTACAGCGCCTGTATCCATGACACAGTCCAATGCTTCTTGTTTTTGAATGCTTGGAAAGCATTGTATTGGTATTGGTCCAAGTATGTGATTGTTCATATGGCAATGTCGTTATGTCTATTCACTGCCCATGACTCCATGCTATAGAATAACTTTCATTGGCTCAGCTGAGGCTGCGGCTGCTGCTGATTCATCACCTAGGCACATTGAAAGTGGTGGACAAGGTGTCGATGCGACTCCTGATGTCAACGACAATGCCATCGAGGCCAAGTCTACTAGTGAGTCTACTACTGCACCGGCTGTGGTTGCACCAGTCCCATCACCATCAGGCAATGCTGAGTCTGGGCTGGTGGGTGGTCATGATGGCCATGATGGTCCTCATGATGGTAATACTGGTGAGACTGGCACTGGTGAAACTGAGACAAATGATGTTGGTGTTGGAAGCAGAGTTAGTGACAGTCGTGAGGATTCAGTTGACGGCCAACCAGCAACACAAACTTTGTCCGATGTGGATATGGATTCCGATATGATCATTATCAGTGCACCTACCACTGCTGGAAGCAACAACATGACGCCATTTGATGTCGTGAACAGACACTCACCAGCAAATGGAGTTCGGAGTTGGTTTGATTTTACCATTTCTTTCTATTCCATCACAAAAAAACAAGAACGAACACAATCATTGGCAGCATTGTGCATATGCCATATGCTGCTTATTCATGGTTTAGCCAGGGTGCCAGCTGCTGTTTCTGAGGCTGGCCGGATGACTTTATCTCGACATACTTGCACATAGAGCCTGAGATGCAAGACTGGAGCGTGGAGGATACATTCTTTTTGAATGACAGGGACTACATGGACCAGCAGCCAGAATGCAAACTGTTGATGTGTCTCTTCAAGAAGATGCAATTATCCACTTACTCCACTGCCTATTCGGGCATTGACAGCCCGGGAACTGCATATATGATGCTCCGGGTAGCAGCCGGATATCAGCTTGGAGAAGGTCACAACTTTGGATTTCCCGAGCATGTCCATGCAGTTGATACATGGCCTGACCAAGGTCATTTGTGTTTATTTTCAATCAATCTGTACCAATCCGGGAGGTTTGACAATTGACCAGAATCAAATGATGAATTGAATATTTTTTTGGTTTGGTTTGATATCAATATATACGGCTGGGAACCGTTGGGCCAAGTGGGGAAATTGTTTTGAAGCCAATTTGAAGCCATAATTCTGATGCCAAAGGTCGACAAAAAACCCAAAAGCTTATTTTTACAAGTTGCAATCAGGAGTGGGATGCTTCGAAGCGACGCGAACTGATTCATCATCCATCTTCACCCACTTGCCTCTTTGGCGACATTGCCCAGTTCTTCACTCCTGCAGTTCAAGCCATACTTCCACAGCTGCACCAGGGTGACATGTTTCAGACCAAACTGATGCCACTTGTAGCTAGTGGGAAAGCAGTGCAACCGAAGCTAGTCCTTTATTGGTACTTTGGTCGGTTATTATCTTTATTGGTCCTTTGGTCGTTTATTATTAAAGCGAGTTGTGCAGTGTTGCTGTTGCAGTCTTGTAATGCGGGAACACTGCAAGCACTGTTTTGAGACTGATTGAGTTTCTCAAACAAAAAGACTGAACTGGCAAACCATCATGTCATGTCAGTCATGACAAACTAATGCAAGCCAGTGACCCTGGACACTGAGTGGCAATGATGCACTCTGACAATGCATAACATATATTCATTGGATATAGTGACTATAGTGATAGTGTAGACGACAACGACTCGGAGACGACTCACCAGATCAAGACAAATCGTCATACTGAGGATGGCATACTGCTACAAGCACAAGAAGATGTGCAGCATATGCCGCACGACGGCAGCAATTCATGTGGCAGGAACCGTTTGCCGGGCATGGTCTCCCGCTGGTCTGTCCGATGGTGCTACGGCAATGTCCCATGCACATTTCCTAGCATGGGCAGCGCAGAGGATATTGCTCCAAGAGCCAATCATAATTCATGAATGCACGGATGGCTTCCCCCGTGATGTGTTCAATCAGCTGTTGCCTATGTATGTGTGGGATTCAGCTCGGCTAGACCCTCTTCTGCTTGGATTTCCAGTCCGAAGAGTCCGCCAATGGACAATGTGACTTGTCAAGTCAAGTTAGTTTGTGGGTATTTTTGATTCTCAACTCAACAACAAGTTAGCCAAGTGAAAACCTTTATCCTTTATCACATCAGTCGATCTAGTATGATCAGGAGCAACTCAGTAACTGTGGTCGTTCTTGAACTTGTTGGGAAATCAACAATTCCTTTTCAGCGTCATTTGACCATCATGACAGCCATGACGATCATGATGAACATTAACAGTTCCTCATTGCAAGCTGAATTTCGTTGAGGCACTGGGTATGGTTAATGATTGTTATAGAGAAACGGCTGATTGTAGTCGTGAGTCGTGTGCTAATGCCATGTGCCCAATGTTGTCAATATTTAATACCAAATCATCTTCCAAGTTGCTGCTTTGCCCAGCATCAATCGCTTGTCCCTGAGTGGCCGGCACAAGCACAAGACGATGGGCTTGCGATCCGTGTTGGACAACTTTGTCAACAAGTTCTACCGTTCATGCCCAGCGGATTGGCAACTGTACTTTTGGGAGAAACATGGTTGAATTTGTTTGAACAATATCAAACCATATCATACATTATCATTTAAAAAAAAGGCTATCAATCAGCAAGCAATGCTCTACTTCATTTGAAGTGTAACATTGATAGCCATCAATGTTATGACAATCCCATGCAGTCAAGATATGGCATTTTCGGATTCTCGCAGAGCCGGAGGGTTCTCAGGGTTCTCTACGATTCCACGACTCCACACCAAACCACGCTGTTCAAAATCATACTCGTTATATTGTGCAGCTGTGCAACAGAGACACAAGCTCATAGGCTCACATAGACAGACAATAGACAGAACATCGATAGTCACTTTGATGTCAATTGATGTCACTGATGTCACATGTTGCGACCATGACCATATTGGATCACTGTCCCTTGCTTGGTTTGATCCCGCATGTGTTCGATTGGATCATTGAATCATTGAATCATTGAATCCTTAACTGATTGAATTCAACTAAGGACCGATGAAGACCAGCTGACAGCAGAATTGATCTGGGCTGCATCACGTCCAGGTAGCTTATGGAAACGCCAGCAGGGTGGCAATGACGATGAATCCGACCAGAAGCTCGAACATCCTCCTCTCACCAGCAAGACAGCATTTCAGGATTGCTTCACTGAATGGGAACTTCGGGCATTTGAGGAGTATGTAGCCAAGAAGCCTGACAGTGTGTATTCCATGAATCAAGATCCCACAGCGCGTGCTACCTATGCGAGGGGACAGGCCTGTGTATAATTGAAGTGCAATGTTGGGTGGCTGTCACTGTCACTATCACTGTATGTTCGTTATTTGATATCAATCGAACTAGCACATAGTCACTAACACAGGTTTCAGAACAGCTGTATTTGTTGGCTGGTTGTATTTGAACAACTATTTCCCTTTGTTGTTTGAATATGATATGGTTATGCAGTTCTACAGAGAAGCAATATTTCAACAGTTCAATAGTTTGAACTGAACTGAACCACGGACACCAACACATCAGGCGTTGCATACGCTCACCAAGTCTGCATCGATCTTGATGAGTGGGGTTCACATGCGATGGTTGACTGGCAAGGAAATGCTGACGGTACAAGGCTTCCCTGTCGATACGAAACAAACCCACGGATGGGCATGCAGCTCTTATGCATTGAGGTCATTGTTGGAACGCCGAGGTTCTTCATTTGACCCATGGCCAACGCGGCATGCGCTCTGCGAGCATGCGGGGGACTCGATGCACACGAGTATATCAGGAGTGACCCTCTTGTTCGCGCTCACGCAGGTGATCATGAGCTCTGATCTGCTTGCAGCACAAGATTTTCGATTGTCGCAGCAGATGCGACTTGGGGTTGCTGCTGCGCACCATGATGTCGACTTACATGAGGATGAGGAACCCGACAGTGACACACAGTCACGTCCGTCAAAGCAACGTCGTGTGTAGTTTCAGTTTCAGTGACCATTAATTTGATCATTTGGATCATCTGACTATTGCGACCAGTTTCTCAGTTTGGTTGAAACGAATCAACTACAGACCAATCAACTTCTTGTTGCCGGTCAGGCTACCAGAGTGTGGGGAAACCAATGGACCCAAACATCAATGTGTCGTGTCACACCAAGTCCAAAATTCTGGAATCTATGGAAGGAAGGTGGTACAATGGTTACAATGCTATGTAAGGTCGTTATATGAATTCAAAATAATTTAATTTAAATACTATGTTTGTGAATCGTTTTGTTGGTATCAATATTAGGTCCCACACCATGACTCTGAGCCGAACCCGCAGCCACCGTCAGCTATGAGTGATGAGTAATGTGTTGTGCTGGCATGACACACACACAGGACTAGAGAGAGAAGTTTCCATGTTCAGTTACTGCCAGTCACTGCAAAGCAGCGACACAGTGACATTTGGAGCTTTTGGACAGTGTGAGTCTGTGAGTGTCTTGAAGTTTGGACTATATGCTTGGCCTGGAAATTGCATTATGATTCTTCATACTAATGATTCCTTTGGTTTGACTAAAGCAACATTTTGTCTTGATGGGTTTTGCATTTTGCATGTCTAGCGGCACGTCATACACTGGACTCATGACTCATGCCCTGATCAAACATCGTAACACTGCCAGCCCCACCACAGAGTGGTTGTGGTTATGGCAGGGAATGCTGACAATGGACAGTTGGCTATGCTATTGGGCCAAAGTGAGTTGCCTCTTTCCGAATCATGAATCATCTGTGATAATTTACCTGGAAGGTTTGTTTGTTTCTGGCGTCTGACACTGATGTTGACACTGATTTCTTTTCCAGGCTGTCAGTGATTAGGTGTGCGTATTTTGCAGATCAATCATTGAATCGACACGGCGCACACACACATATATCATACACCCATACAGCTCAACATCTTTCAATCTCTGTCAGTCGTAGTCGTTTTCGTTTTCCTTCCGTTACTTCTGTGCTGACGTCAGTAGCATTGGTATATGTGAACGGTATTGCATCGGCTTCAAAATCAAGCATCGGGAACGAGAACAATGACATGAAGATGAGCTACCAATCTTCAAATTTAGCCATTTTGAACTGACTCATAATTTTGAAAAAAAAACTTCCAAGCAAGTTCAAGTCTATCAGTCTATCAGTATCAGTCTATCCTAACAGTTGCGAGGTTGTGCTTGACAACTGTTTGTTTGACGTCTTTTTTCTCGCTCTACCTAGTCCTGAGTCCTGTGCCCCTTGCCCTTGCTCCTCTCATCATCGGAGTTGGCCTTGGTTCTTGCAGTGGCGATCATGGCCGCCACGTTGAACCTGTCGCACAAGAAGGGCACCGACATATACAATGATGATGCATCTATTGCGGATATCTTCGGTGAGGAGTTGAAAGGCCGAATGTTGCTTGAAGCGGTGTGGAACACCTATCAGGCAACTTGTCCCAACAATGTTTGCTTCAAAAGTTAGGGTGACTGTGATCTCATGTCTCAGGTCAACGTTATTCCAACAATGTCAAGATTGTTGGTAATGATGATGGTGATGATGATGGTGGTGATGATGATAATGATGATGACTGATGATGATTGGATTACATAAATGTGCGTCAGAATGTTTCAGTCCCAGCTGATCATGTCACAGTTGCATGGACTGGAGATCTCTATCCCTTTGACAGTGACTGCCTGACAAAGCCCACAAGAAAACATGTATTGTTACATGCACAGATACAAAACCGAAACGCTGGAACAACATTACTTCTCGGAGCTATTGGGACATCCAGCCTTAGAGTGTGTCACTGGGAGTTTTGGCTGGTGAGTGTTCAAGTTTTCAATTTGATGACTAATTGCTCCTCAGGTAGGGGAAAAAGTCCGAGTGCGATTCTTTGCTGATTCGAATGACTTGGAGGATTCTCATCAACCCTTTTCGCGGCGTGTGCCAAACATCCAAAGGAGCCCTTACAACAGCCGTCAGCAGGATGGTGTTCGGGCTGAGTATGTCAAGAGCGTCAAGCTGCGAGGGATCGTCGAAAATGTCCGGGGAGAAGCCTGGTTACAGCAAAGACCATCTGAAGTCATCACCGCCACCTCAGATGGCAAAGTTGCATCTTATCTTGCGCTTTCTTTTGCATCATTGACAGAGGCGTTCTACTGCGCATTGCAGCAGGAACCACAGAACAAGAATTTGCTTTTGACCCTCGCCCGTGGTCTCGAGTGTCGGATCATAAATCCGCGAACTCCACCTTCGGTTTGCCGCTACTTAGTTAATCTCCACAACAGATTCCATATGGGGTCATCAACATCATTCGTGGAGCTCTTGACCATCGTTCCAGATGTTTCTTGTATCATATGATACATTATATCAGTCAGTCCCAGTCCCATGCCTGGGGTCTTTGTTGTTGATAGCCAGCACAGAGCTAACCTTTTCCATGCTTATCAAATGAACCACTGGATAACCGAACAAAATGATAAGTTTAATAGCTATATAATTTCAAACAAAAAATGCATTAATACATTAAGAATTTGGAAACATATATATTTATATATATGTAAAAATATCATATGGAATTCTGACATACATTATACATCCATGCAAGCTGCCATACCAGCCCAATTTCTCAGGTTGAAACCGAGTTGCACAAGTTCAAGAAAGATGGCAACATCAGCTGGAACAGCTCGAACTACGAATCCAAATGTTGCCAGTCCTGATTCGATTGAGACACAGAATAAACTTGAGGACCAGAACAATCAAACATTTCAGATTCAGACTCTGACAGCTGGTATAACTTGTATGACTTGCACGATGTGATGTGTGTCAATGTGCTCTGCACACTGTGTGGGATCTCTTCAAGTCTTAACACAATCTAGTCCCATGTCACTGTGACTGTCACATGAGTCTAGTCTTCGCTTGGATGTGTCACTGCAGGTTCTGAATTTCTGCGCAACCATGTTGATTTCGGAGAGGTCTTTGGCGAGTGGAAGTTGTTCGAGACATGTCGGGCAACATACAACTTTTGGCACAAAAAGTGGGATCTCTTTCAAGGCGACGATGGGCTGATTGCAGTGATGGGTGCATGCTGTGACTACCTCCATCCCAGGTTGAACCGATCGACAGCTTTGCAGTGCATCCAGCACGTGTCAAATTCCATTTCATGCACGCTCTATGATGGAGTTGCAGCCGACGACATGAAACTGCTTCTGATGGAGTCTGCCAAACTTTGTGTGACATGGCTGCACCACTGCACCACTACCACTGCACATTTGAATCTTCACTGTGCATCCTCACTTGCTGTATTCATGCTGTACCATGGGGCATTTGATGTTGCATGTATACTTTGAGACTATGTGTATTTGATTACCAAAGCCACATTGTTGTTGGATGAGTTTGGATGAGTATCATTTGTCATTTCTGGTCTCTAACGCTCTCTTACACACCTTGACTCTTGACAGGTACCATTGCTGGACGAAACCGGTGACAAATATTGGGTGTTCGACACCTTGTCGAAAAAACCCCTTGTGACCCGACTCTTCACACAGATGTCCGGGTCTGTTGTTACCAAAGCCGGTGCTGATGGCGTTGTGGAGCCCAAAAAAGGGAAAGGATCCAGCCGTGGTGGACGGGGTGCCGGCAAGGAGAATGCTGAGCCCAAGAGGAAAGCCAAAGCGAAACCTGCGGCAAAGAGGAGAACAGCCCCCCAACCTGCACGAGAAGCACCAGTGCTCAGTCTTAGCAATGTTCCAGCCGAAGAACATGTTGGTGACACTGTGGTTCATTGCAACATCGGGGTGCGACCCAAGCTGTGGGTTGACGATTTGCTGGCTTGTGTGGCCCATGTTGTGTCGTCTGTGAAGGCCATGGGGCTGCAGCATGAAGTTGACTTCACAGTGATCAAGTCCGATTTGATTCGCATTGGTCTATGCTTTGCCTTCCACGGAGAGATTGTCCTACATGATGGTTCTAAAACCACGCAGCACCGACGATGGAGCCGACTTCGCCCAGCTTTGAAGCAGTATGCGCTGCACAAAATCATGCAGGCCAGATGGACACCACAAAGGGCAAGCTGATTTTTCTTATCATCAACATATCAACTCATCAACTCAACAACAATACTCATTGCTCATGGGTGCTTGTATTTGTTAACGTTCTTTAGGCAAGGTAACATCACAACATCACAGGACAAATGTTTTCAGGAAACATCATGATTATCTGTTGAAGGTAAGTTTGTCTTCAATTTCAACGTTTCTTCTTAGCAATAAGCAAGTGCAATGGCTTTTTTTTCATGGTATATGGCCGATGGCCGATGGCTGATGACTCTCAATGACTTATTACTGATGATTCATGACAAGCAAACAAGTGAAGCCGCAAAGCATGAACCCTGACAGAACGTGCGTGGGAGCATCAATGCCGCAATGAGCGCAGATGCTTCGAACGGTTGCTCTGCAGGCTTGCAAGAACTGGAGGCTGCAGTGACTTCAAATTGGAACAACTTGTTTGCCGATCAGTCCAAGAACGGTGTTGAGAAAATGAAGTCATGGTGGAAACCTCTGGAGACGTGGATTATGTCTGAACCAGCACATCCACTTCGTGCAATGGATTTTGCTGGGCCCGATGGGGAGTTCAGTGTCCTTCGGCATACGACATTTGGCAAACTACATGCTCAAGTGAGGGTGCAGTGCACTTGCAATGACACCGAAGGCACAACCAACGCGAATTGTTGCTTGCATGGTGATCAAATTGCATTGACTGACCTGGTTTGGGAGATTGTCAAAGTGACCCATGAGGTTTTCAATGATCAGTTCATGTCCTTTGCCAACGTGTTTCTCGATGAGACTGTGAGAGGTGGGGCTGTGGCTGGTGGTGTAAGACATTTACTGTTTATTTTTGTAGTCGTAGTTATAGTTGTAGTTAGTAGTTGTCGTCGCTGCTTGTTCTAGTTTTTTTCCCGGCTTGTCCGGCTGACTTTTGTTTTTAAACATTGTCCAACATCACATCACATCAACATCATCACCCTCACTATCAATCATCATCATCATCATCACCATCATCAGCAGCAGCGTCATCATTAGATGAAACATCATGAATCGCCATGAATAGGCATCATGAATTTCATGAATCATCATCATGGAATCACGAACCATTAACCAAAGAATCAATGAACCACCATCAACATTACCATCACCATCAGCACCACCAACAACATTACACCATCATCAGCATCATCAAGTCATCAAGTCACCATCATCATCATCATCATCATCACCATCATTACCATCATCATCATCACATCACCAAAATGATTTGCAAGTTCACCATCAAACCACCAACTACCAATCGCCAAAACATGGGTCATCTCATCAGCGTCGTCATCGTCAGAACATCATCGTCATCATCATCATCACCATCATCATTCATCATCGCCATCATTACCGCCCAACACCACCAACAACACTGACACCAACACCATCACCACCACATACACCATCATCATCATCATCACCATCGCCAGCATCACCACCATCATCATCATCAGCAGCACCAAACATGTGTTCAATATGCAAAAGAATACATGTGAGTTCGGATCATACCATGTCAGGCTGGGCTGTTCCTGTGGATGATGCCTGGAAACACCTGAACTTGAAAGCCTCCGATGCCGGAATTTTGGTCAGTGTCAGAGCAGCCTACGTCATCCAATTGGCGGTCACACTTGCCAGCCGAACCAGTCAGAACCTGAAACCTATGTTCAAGGCATTGGAACGTCCTCACAATGTGAAATTTCTCAGCGACATGGATTCCTGCTTGCTGTCATGCGAGTCTATGAACAGCTGTTGGTGTGCAGCACTCACAGATCTCTTGGCCAATGGGAGGTTCGACATCAAACAAGTTCTTCAGGAAGCCAAGGTGAGTTCTGTGACGCCAGTTGCTCTTGCACTTGGGCTTGCTGCATCTTCTGTGGTTGTCACCAGCGCAGATGACGAGAAAGCCGATGATCAAGACAACACCAGTGCCATCTTCACTTGGACTGAGTTGATGAAATTCGGGAGCACTGAAACCGTTCCACCTGCAGATCAACTTGTGAGATTGCAATTGTTCCTCCATGCCGAGCTGGTTTCCTATGCCAACAAGATTGAATCCAAGTATAGGGACCTGATGTGCGTGCTCGTGGAGCAGGAGAAGGAAGGTCCGAAACGACGCGGTCACAATGTGACAGGATCGAAGTCCACTGTCTTGTTCAAGCTCGACGACACCATTGAGTTACTCAGATCAGCACAGGATGAGAATCTTCTCCTCTGCAAGTTGCCCAAAGATTTCCAATTGGTTTTCTTTGGCAATGTGAGTCGCTTGGCGCAATTTATCTGAGCTGTTTGGTCTAACCTTGGCTTGACTGTCGACTGTGCTTGTGTATTGTGTATTCTATCTAGGCCATTCTTTTCTTTATCATTCTACATCAATATATTTCCCTGATCCCTGAAGTAGCACCACAACAACAACAGCAGCAGCAGCAACAGCAACAGCAACAACAACAGCAACAACAACAACACCAACACCAACAACAACAACAACAACAACAACAACAACAACAACAACAACAACAGCAACAGCAACAACAACAACAGCAACAACAACAACAACTGCAAGATATATTTTTGCGGCGATCAATTATGAATATTTTTTTTGTGTGAACAGTGAGTGAGCACTGAGCACTGTGAACAATCACCTTCTGAGGCGAGATGGTTGCAACTCGCTCTTTTGGAAAGAGATCACCTGTACCACCTGGACCATCAAAGCCAATCACCTATGTTCCTCTTGGAGCTCGAGCTGAACGAAAAGCTTTTGGTGTCTTGTTGGCAGCAAATCTACCTACAGACCTTCAGCCCTCCATCCTCCGCGTAGATTTGTTTTTTGTTTCTCATATCTCTATCGCAGAGGAATCCATACAAATCAAAGCAATGTGCGATGTTGATGTGGCTATGATGCTGCAATGCTGTATCATACTTGATTTGACTGTATGTGCTGTATGTGTAAAAGTAGACTAAACATTTCCTCAGCCGTTGATGTCAGGAAAACAGTTCTTGACACCGTGACGTGACACAACAACATAGCGAACCACTGACATAGATTGTTGATCGTATGTATGTAGCAGCACCGCGTGCATTGCAACAACTGTCTACGCTCATCTCATCTTGAATCCAACCCATCCACTGTGAGGCGGATTCGACTTGGTTGTGGATGGAGATGGCTTGGGAAACATGAACTCTATGTGCCCCTGTTTTGCTTGGATGGTGCCATCGGTTCCCGATGAGGAAGTCAAACCATCACTCGAATGGACAATCAACAAAGCCGAACAGACATTTGAAGGCAAGAATCTCGAGTTGCAGATCGGGACCCTGTCTGCCACCAACAATGTTGCTCCTGTGCGCATCGTCGACGGCGTCAAGTATGCGGTCATCAAAAGAGGGTTGCTGTCACTCGTTCGCATTGCTAGACTGACATCGAATCATACTGGTAGTAACTAGTCTTGAATTTGAACATGGTTGGACTTGATTTACAAATCACAAGTTGCAGGCAAAGATTAGTTGTGTTGAGTCATGTTCAAGTTCATGTTCTATCAAGTTTTTCAGGTACGTGCCAAGATACAAATCAAACAGGTAAACAAGAAGGACAGATGATATGTTCAGCGTAATCATAAAAACATGTTTGATGAGCAACCATAACATGATTCATATTGACCCAGACTCAAGCTAATTTAACTTAAGCTCTGACTCATGTCAAATCAGCTCATCCAAGACCCGGCTTGTGAGGCCTGGTGAAAAGTTCAAAGTTCGCAACAACAAGCGCAAGGCCGAAGATGTCCTCATGGATGCTTCAAATAATCGGGTCACTGATGACCAGGCTGGGGATGACAACGATCACGCACCTGCCGTGGGTGCTGTGGCTTGTGTCATCAACAAGATGACATGCAATCAGATGGTCATTGAAGCTACCCCAATGGCCTTGCGAACCCCGCGGGAAGCAGGCCATTTACTGAAGTGATTTGACGCATCATGTTACCATTAAGTCAATCATATGTGATTTGTTAGTAGGTGTTTATGTATTGTTTATGTTTTTTCTGATCGATATCAAAAAAGTCTTCACTGTACTGTAAGATATGTTTTGCGGAACCCATGACCCATGATGTCGAGTCAAGACTTCTGGTCGCATGATGTGATGTGAGGGAAAGGACAGGTAGATGCTCATATGTTGGCAAGATGCCACTTTGCACAGTTCCGACAGTTCCCGTTTTGCCATTTTGGCATTTGGTTTTGTCAACTACATCCTTCATCGATGGAGCTGAGTAAGGTTGCACTACTTAGCACCTTGCCCATCTGCAAAGGTTGTGGGTTTTCCCTTTGTGGCTGAACATATGTGGCTGAAAAATGGCTCACATTACTCTTGCTGACTCAGAACTAATCCCGTGTCTGTCTGTGTCAGACTCTAACTCTTAGACTTCTCTCTCGTGTGTTGCCCCCCCGGAAACGATTGCGTTGGGTTGCTCGTTTTCATATGCGCCTAAGCGCTGGGCAACGATGGTCTGCGCAGCTGTTTGAAGCAGTCGGTTTCCATGCGCACGCCATTGCCATCACTAGATCGATGCCGGGAAAAAAAGGTGCCGATGTTAGTGAACTGAAATGCCTACCTGCAGTGTTTTACATCATACAACTCGCACACACACAGAAGATTGATTTGAATCTGTGCTCTATAGCCTATCAGATCTTCATGAGCTTGAACATGTGGGTGGTCAAATGAGTCATTGAGTCACTGATCTTATGATTTTCGCCCAGGCAAAACCAACACTTCAGTGGCTGCGTCGTGCTACAAAGTAGCAACAGCAAGAGCAATCCATATGGAAAAAATGAGCCGGAGAAGGGGTATGGATTGGACTTTTGAAAGTTTGTGGCATCGCCAACACAGGTCACAAGTGCAAACAAAAACAAGAAACAAATGTTGTTGTTGGCATTTCAATGTGGCCACTGGCCAGGAATGCTTTTGCTTTGGTCAAACTTACCTTTGTCATTTGCTAGCCGCATCATCAGCACATTGGTTGGGGTCTAGCCTGGAGAGGCATGACAGGGAGCCCGGGGACTGGTCCCTTGTGCATTTTGTACCCTAGGGTCCACCCAAAACTGACAGCAGTTAGCTTCAACTTTTTAAGGGATTTGGACGGCCTTATGTTATACCCCGCAAAGCCATCATTTTGTTAGGGGGTCACTGGTTCCCAAATCTATCATTGGATGGGGGCCATTCTTGGCGCTTCTAGATCAGCGACCTACAGTTCTCACAAATCTCGGTATCGTCCCCCCCGTCTCCTGTGGCCCTCAATGGCCCAGGTATGTAACTTTCACAAGATGCACAAATCGACATCTGAGTTCTTGTTATAGATCATCTAAGGTCTTCAGGCAAGCATCTAATTCCAATGATCTGTAGAGCATGAAGCGTGCCATGAAGTCCAGTGTGCCTGGGCGGGGAGCGGGACGATTGCCAAGTCGATGTTCAAACTTTGTGGACCCAGCCGAGGGTAATTACCACAATTTTGAACAACCAAGATTTGCTTGGATGCCAAAACCACGGGCTTGACCCGCGAAAGGGGCAATCCACCAGTGCTGTGATCCTTGTTGCTTTCGAGTTGAAAACATAATTACTTGATCTGCTCCATGAAAATTAAACCATCTGGACTCCGGACTATATTGATTTCATCTTTTCACAGGAAACAAGAAACTCAGCACCTAGCAGCTAAATACGGCTAGGATTCATGCTGCTGGCGCATGTGCTGTTGCTTGAAAATAATGTGTTCAATGGCATCCTCAATCCAAACCGAATGGTTGAACATTATTCTATCAAAATTCGAAGTTTGGGGTCTGCTGTACAATGATTAATGTTAGCTGCGTGCGTGCTTTGGATCAATGAGCCTTTTGGGGGAAAATCTGGAAGAATCATTGATCACTATTTTCTGGGACACCACCAATAACCGCAACATCTACTAACCCCGGGTTGTGGTTACCCCCGACGTTCAACGAAGCCCGGAAGCTCTCCCTTTTCACTCCTTTGATCCCGGTCGTCAAGCAGCCGTGCTCTCGGGGTCGAACGCGCGTTGACGTGAAAAGCTACGGCACCTCAGCAATGACCACGATTCGCAGTTTGTGTGAAAACGGCACCTTTGATCCCCCAGTTTGTTTTAGCCGGGGTACCCTATAGTTGTTACACATTGTCATTGTTAAATATATATATATAAATACATACATATATATAATATATGTACCTATCATTATTATCCAACTGTCTCTAATTTTCTCTAATGAGCAATAAACAACATACCTGCCAAGTGGCTGGTCGACGGCACCAACAGTTCTGCGGTGCCTGAGCTATGGCGACCATGGCGCACGGGCTATGTGAAAACACGTGTTGTGAGCGTTGGGTTATTAAGTTTGTGAACGGTAGGACTAATGGGATTTAAGGGGATTTAATGTCCCCCCAAGTGATGTTTATAGACCTTTATTACATTAACTATAGTTTGTAACAAACTGCCTATTGAATATAGTTGGTTTACACATCTTATAATGTTAAATATAGTAAATGCCTTAAACACCCTTGTATAAACGGCTAAACCCAATCGTTATGGACTCATGTTCACCAACTTTGCGATTTCGTTTCAGGGGCCCCCGCTTTGTGGGACGTCTACCAACCCCTCTGTTATGAATCAAGTGGCTATATTTCACAAAAATCAACAAAGGTTGCTCATTGGTGGTTTCAACATGTTTCAACCCACCTGCAAAATATCAGTCAGATTGGATCATCGTCCCAACTATTGGGGGACATAAAAAATGCTCCAAACCACCAACCAGGTTGGTAAATGTCCTAGTTTTTCACTTCAACCGACTATTGGGGACGTTATCATCTCCCTAAAAACCAATGTGATGGTCAAAATCCCGAGAACGGGACATGGAAACCAACCCCATGGCCCAGCTGAGCCGATCTACAGTGGGAAAATGACTGAACATGAGGATAAGCAACCCAATTTTGGGACATAATCGCATAGAACCTCCGCAGGAACTCAGTGGGCCAATCGTGAACAGGTGGTGGTTTGCAATTCGAAGAACGATATTTCTATCTTTTTGTGGGGCCTGCGGAATTCCAAGCTTTATACCTTCAATCGGATAGGTGCCCCAATGGTTAAACCATGTGAAATTGCCCATGACTCAACGCCCAAATCTAGACGTTCAATCTTTCATGATCATGGATTTTCTGTTGAATGTGGGAAACATTAGTAGACCCAAGAACGAAGCATCCCCCAAAATCACATTAAGTCGGTGTCAGAAATCTATGAACCATCCCCAAATAATAGGTTCAAGATGGCAGCCGGACCCGTCCCGCTGCCAAGCAACCATCGACCGCAACCCGGACGAATGGACATGACGAAACGTTGATGTCCCGCAGCACGTCATAGTATTGCCCTGGCACAAGGGGCATAAGCGGAAGGTGATCCTAAATCCAAAAACCGGTGACAAATACACAAATCGAGATATAGAGAGTGATAGAATGATAGAGAGATAGAGCATGATAGAGAGAGAGAGAGAGATAGATAGATAGATAGATATATAGATAGATAGGTAGATAGATAGATAGATAGATGGATGGATGGATAGATGGATGGATGGATGGATAGATAGATATATAGGTAGATCGATCGATCGATAGGTAGATCGATCGATAGATAGATGGATAGATAGATTGATAGATAGACATGTGATTGTCACCACACTATCATCATGCCGTTTCTATAGGAATAGGGGGCTTTATCCCTTTAAGTCTAAATCTGTTCCGTTGATCTTTTCCGAGAAATCCGAGAATTACTCGGCCGGTCTCGGCCCACCCTGTTTTCCCCAACCTGCAGGAAGGGTGGTTTTCACTTTAACCGACCAGTTGCCACTGCCACCTCGACTCCAGAGGGCTGGTTGATCGTTTAAGGTTCCAGTGCTGAGGATACATGTAACAGACATACTATTATGAGCCAATGATGACACACAATAATTGACGTAATAGTCGTATATAATATATATATATATATATATGTATATATTATATAAACTACCCGACTATCTTGAGCTATAGCCAAATGCTCCGAATCAGCCATGTACATGAAATCATCACGGATACAGTCCATCAAAGATCCGACAGTTGGTGCTTCCAACCTGCCAAGATCAAACATGATCTGGGATCATCATGTCAAAGCAGCAGAAAGGGATGCCCCAATTCAATATGAATCAAAAGCCAGGCAACTTGCTTTGAAAACACCATACTAGCTATGTCTGGATGCTCCATGATGGTCCCAAGGATCCCAAAGGCATTTGTTGGGCCAGTCTCAATCCTTGTCTACCTGGCTACCTGCAATCTTCCCCAGAAATGGCATGGATTGCAGTTGCAAACAAATCCGGGCAATTCCTAGGGTCATGATCCGCACATTCATATGACCTGACTGATGGTTTCACCATGTTTCACCCCCCTGAAAAACATGAAAGTCAAATGGGATCATCCTCCCGTTTCTATGGCTGACCATTGCTGGTAATGTCCACTTTGTTGGCTAGCAAACTCCCATCTACATCCATTTATCCTGTTAACATCCCCTTGCTACTTACGCTCTTTTCATCTTATTTCCCTCATATATTCAATGCTAAATATGGTTTCGATCATGTGTTCAAAACCTTCATAATGTGGATAGACAAGCCATCCTGCACCATGGGATTCCTATTGGTAACTACATGAAACACCGGGACTATAATGGGATTCAAATTGGATTTTGCCCATCAATCCAGCACCAGTTGTTATTCCTAGTAACTATGAAAAACTGCGAATAATTAATGAAATATTATCAATTATTATCATAAATAACAAACCAGTGGGAAGTATATGAAACACTAGGACTATGGGATTATCATGGGATAAATATGGATGATCCATATAATCCCATCTAGATTATCCATAATATATGGGACCATAATCATATAAATATGGATTATCGTGGGATAAATATATTGGGACTATAATGGGGTCATAGATGATCTTCGGCCAGGCCTCGGGACTGCCCGAAACCGAAACGGCCCCGGTTAACGGCCAAGGGGCGATTCAACGCCACACAGGCGGAAGAGCTACGGCAGAAGAAGGCGCCATTCCTTGGTCAACGACGACGTGAAACGACGACGTGAAACGACGTGAAACGACCACACACCTTTTTGTGGTTTATGAGTTGTTGAATGTGTTTGATACTTAGTGATGCAATGACTATGGTTATCAGGTTACCATGATACTTTATAATCGTATATAGTTTGTATATAATGGCTATAAATCTAAAGCCTAACTGGAGCCCACATTGTATGTTTCGCCTTGAAAGGAACTGCGAGTAGGGTCGTATATGCATCGAAACGCCTTATTTTTTGGTGATCGTCTCATGATGATCGTTGTGACCCACTGGCTGGATCTTTCCGAGACGTGCGGGCACCTAATAAGCTTCAACACTTCAACACCACAAAGGAAGAAAAAACTCATACTAAAGAGGCATTAATCAAAATTCATATCGAATCACATTGCCCTCTGGTAAACTAACAACTATAGGAAATTGACCGTTTAGTTCGATGACATTCCCTACTAAACATGGTGATTTTCCATAGCTAACTGTTACTTTATCAGAAGGTACCCGAGGGTAAACATACCAAAAATATGCGGAAATTCGACCATTTCAAAACGATTTTCCTAAGGATTTTTGCCAATGGGTTTTCCACATTTTTCCACATCTACTGGTTGGTGGTATACCTACCCCTCTGAAAAATATGAGTTCGTCAGTTGGGATTCTGAAATTCCCGTTATATGGAAAAATGAAATTCATATTCCAAAGCACCAAGCAGTTAATTCCCATATCATTACCATATAATCACCAAACCACCAAGCAGTCTATGTTAGTTTACCGAAGAACAAACATGATCCGAACCCGTCCATTTGTTTCCGAAGGTCCCATCCTCCGAGGACTGAAAGACTTCCGGAGCTCCCGTGCCAGCGGCTTGCCTCCGTGAAGCCAAGGTTTATATGGAACATCACTGAACATCACCAGTTTTATGTCGGTTGGATATACTTAAGTCATAGATAAATGATATATATATATGGATGTATATGGGTTATAAGTCATAAGATATTTATGTTTTCTGGATTTTAATCAAACATACTATTGCCAACCGGTCATACTATCCAAGGGTTCTGAACCACTTACAACCTGGGATGCACATCCAATTGTCCAAACCTACCAGGAGATACTTGCTTTCTGGCGGGGGGCAAGGGTGTCAGAAATGCCTGGGGTTTCCACTCTGCAGGAAAACAAACTGAACAAATGACATACTGTAGATTCTGTAGATAATGAAACAATTGAATAAATAAAAGGAAACCCGACAGGAACCCCCAAAAGCCCTAAGGTTTCGTGGTAGAAAAGCACGGTGTCCTGGAGATTTTACTCCAACCACTGCGGCAAAATTTGGGTGGCTCAAGTCATGGGCGACTCCGACACTTGAATAAAGGCCGCTTCTCCCGAAGAAAAAATGCCGGTCATCTGCCACATGTTGTGGGAAAAAAGGCTGTTGCAGTATGGGGAAACTAAGATTTATTATACAAGCGGCACATGAACCATGGGGACATGAATCGAGCTGTAGCTACCATTTGCTGATCTTGCTGAGAATCTTGCAAATGGGCCAATGGCCAACCGTTTATTTAACCCGCTTTGCATTGCACAAAGGCCCCCAGTTTCCCTCCTTTGGGCAGGCGCTCACTGGACAACTCCCCCAGTGCTGATGGCTAAATCATTGAGTCCCCGTATAATGTTGGATTCTCTATTGGAAGCTCTGCGTACCATGCATTAAAATAAATAAAGGGATTCAGACCCATCAGATCATGGTTGATCTTGGACACACACACATATATATATATATATATATATACACGCCATACGAGCAAAGCACGTTTTCTGCTGAACAAAAACTGCCAACAAATTATCCGCAGGTAAATGCACACTGCTAAAAACTGATTCACGAAGCCAAGACCTAAAAATTCTTGATATTCAGAACTGGTGGCCAGAAATATGGCCACACAATTCCTACAAGGTAGTGCCCCTGAATTAGTTGTTGACTTATAACCCCTATTGGCCATGGATACTCTACCATAAAGCCTAGCTAAATGAATTATAAAACTAGCTAACCAACTGGTGCACCACTTTGTAGACTTGCAAACTACCAATTAAGCCCCCCCCCCCGGGGCGAACCTCCAGGCCACCATATTGGCAATCTCCGGATAGCGATGCTCACAGACCCAGGATCCATGAAAGCAAGCAACTGAGCCGACCCAGGTGTTCAGGAGGCCCCTAAGAAAGGCCCCAACTTAAGGATAATGAAGGAACATGTGGATGAGATGATGATGATGATGATGGTGATGATGCTGATGATGTTGATGATGATGATGATGATGATGATGATGACAATGATGATGCTGATGATGATGATGATGATGGTGATGATGTTGATGATGATGATGGTGCTGCAGATGATGATGATGATGATGATGATGATGATGATGATGATGATGATGGTGCTGCAGATGATGATGATGATGATGATGATGATGATGATGATGATGATAATGATGATGATGATGATGACGATTCGATTATCATGGTGATGATGGTGATGATTATGATGATGATGATGATGCTGATGATGATGATGATCATGATGATCATGATGATGATGATGACGATTCGATTATCTTGGTGATGATGGTGATGATTATGATGATGATGATTATGATGATGATGATGATGATGGTGATGGTGATGGTGATGATTGGTTGTCATATGTACTGTAGATGCACGCCAGTATTTTTACCGTTGCTACTTTTCAACATAATCCTTGTCTTTGGCTAAATGATGGAACCTCCGGAAAAGAAACATGGCTGGGGAATCCTCGCTTCAGGTTTTCTTCCACTGCTAGTGCTAGTGCGCAAGAATTAGGTTCTTACATGTTCTTACTCGCTTTCTTCCCCTGATAGTGGCTAAAGTACAGGGCACAATTCAATTCATCTGGCAATTCAAAGAATTATCCAAATATCAGTTTGCAAGGTTCAGACATGTTACAATAAATTCATGGGATAACTTGGGATTCACCAAAACCAGTGGTTAATAAACCTGACCTAGCAATAGCGCAATGTTCCTAACTGGGCTGATCACAAATAAATAAAATTGAATTCCACCACATATGATCAGATATAGATATGTGTGTGTAGATACTATATATCTATCCATCCCTAAAGCACATAAGTTCCCCATATGTGCTGCATGCATGCCATATTCTCCAAATGGTTGCCTTTCTGGTGAAAATGCGGCAAAATGTAGGGAACTAATTACGTGTGGGGCGGATGCTCATCCATGCATTTGGGCCAATTTTATCCAATTTTGATTTTTGTTTCATGTTGTTTTCGATTTTTTTTGCGCATTGTTTGAGATGCTCTACGCAACTTCAGAACAACTACCCCGAGAACCCCAAACAACCATAGTCAATTCTTCACATGTCGGGTGTTGTCCATGCCTATCTCTGGAACGGGGCCACGTATCACCGTTCTGCCAAGAGTCGGCCGCTGCCATGCACCGGAACGTCTGGGGGCCCTTGGTCGTGGGCATCGAAGTTGTAAGAACTCATGACCTCCGGGAACTCCGAAAAGCTGGGGAGGGGCTGGTGAATCTCCTCATTGTGACATCACCCAAGTACTGGTGAGATATATATATATATATATATATTGAGAGAGAGAGATATATATATATATATTACAATCATAATATAATATATGATATATGTATATATTATATTTGACATGTTTAAATGATTCCAACAAATACCTGGAAGTCATGTTTGCTTCTCCCCGGCTCCCGGTATTCATTTGCCATTATCTTCTGGTAGTTTAACAAAGCTCTTGAAAATGACCATTTATAGTTACAGCTCCTCGATTTACCATTCAAAATGGTGACTTTCCACAGCTATGTAGAGGTTTCCTAAAATGGGGCACCCCCAAATCATCCGTTTCATTTTCGGAATTTCCATGAAATAAACAATCCATGTTGGGGAAACCTCAATTTATTTTATGGATTCATGTTAGTTTACCAGAGGCTTACCTCCATTAATTCACTAATATAGATTAATGATGGTGAAACCTTCATGAACTCACTGTTAACCCACTGTTGATGGTAAAAACCTCCAATGGATTTTGCCTTGGAGCACCCCACCGGTCATCTCCGGTCATCTCCGGTCCTTGGGATAGCCATAGGGATGAGCCAACATAAAAACCTCGGCAGCTGTGAAAACAGGCCGAGGGACCTTAAACATCTCCATATTCGATGGTGATTTGATGGGATTTAATGGTGATTTACTATAATCTTCTTGGTGGTATATACCCCTCTGAAAAAAAATATGAACAAATCAGTTGGGATTATAATTCACAATATATGGAAAAATAAAAAATGCTCCAAACCACCAACCAGTTATGGAATTTCTGGGATTTACTGGGTGTTAATGGTAAATTTTCATGGAATGAAAAATAATGAGTTAATGCTGATTTCACCTATATACATATATAGAAAATAAAAATAAACAGGAATGTTTAGTGTTATCTTACAGTGTTATATAATACATTATAATATTATTTTAGTTTGTGATAATATTTTGATATTAACAACTTGAGGCCGGGGGTGGATGACGAAAGCTAGCGGGGTAGGAGAAAGAAGGAAGGGAAGAGGTGAGTTGCGGAGGTACTGTCATCATCGTGTCGCGGCATTGTTCGTCCCAACGAGGATGCAACAATGATATATTGACATATGATATATAACAATGATATATATATATATGGGGGAGGGGGCAGGGGGGGCCCTTTCGCGGGAAAAATCACGTGATGTCCTTGGGGAGCCCCGGAATACGTGCTAAAGCAAGAAGACTCTAGCGAGCTGACGCTAGCTTTCGTGA
>Ga0126342_10000062_pt1 | contig 60860 bp, 52 predicted proteins | sample Cyp1metagenome_FD_92528 | JGI IMG/M metagenome (GOLD analysis project Ga0126342, IMG submission 92528) | Coral microbial communities from Lord Howe Island, Old Settlement Bay, Australia - Cyphastrea 1 metagenome | ecosystem: Host-associated > Invertebrates > Cnidaria > Coral ...
GGGGTCAGCGCATGGGGTGGGGAGGGGGGGGGAGGCGGGGGGAGGCAGTGTGCGCGGGTCGCTCCGGGGCGGGGGGGGGGGTCCCGGCGGGGGGTTGTGGGTGAGGGGGGCAGGGGAGGGGTTGGCTTGAGCCCCCTGAGCCAGAATGGCTTGAGCCTTTTAGCTGCCGCCTTGAGCCAAAATGGCTTGAGCCAAAATGGCGGTTAATGATGGTTAATAATAATATTCTGGTTGGTGGTTTTTCGCCACCCCTCTGAAAAATATGAGTTAGTGAACGTCAGTTGGGATGATGACATTCTATTCCCAACTGAATGGAAACATAACATTCATGTTCCAAACCACCAACCAGTTATGGTGTATATAGTTAATGAATGTTCATGAGTGTTATCAAATCCTATACCAACTCATAATTGCGGGGGGCCACCTCGTACTGATGGAAATATCCATAAATTCCGATGGGCCCAATCATATCCGGGCCAAAACGTAAGATATTCAAGTACTGGAGGACCAAGTACCTCCATCCACAATTTCATGCGAACACGCCATATCATTCGAAAATGTTTGGAGAATCGCCGTCACATTGCAACATGGGATAACATGGGTATGGACAGATGTTTTCTGGCGGCTTGTTTACATTAATATTGTCAATGTTCTATTGAAAATAGTTTTATAAGATAATTTATAAGGATTCACATTGCCAATCAAATAATGAACCAACTCATAATATTTTACCTACCCATTCTATAGCGATGTTGTGAAAATCCAGCCATTTCCACATCTGCCCACCCAGGGTCCCAGGGTCCCTAGCCTTCATGAGGGCCATTTGCATGGGAGAATAGACCAGCCCTAGGTCCACACCAGGAACGAAAAAGTATCCTTAGGGCGGATGCAACTTCTAGACCCCCGATGGGATCCCAGGAATTTCATACTACCCGGCCTGGTAAACATACAAAAAGCTATTGAAAATGGCCATTTATAGTGGATTTTCCCAGTAAAAATGGTGATTTTCCATAGCAAACTGTTAAATTACCAGAGGGTACTCCCATAACGAGGAATGGGTAGCTTGATTCAGAGTCAGTCGACACAACTTGACCAAGACAACTTGAGGAAAGCAGAAATGCTTAGCGTGCTCTACAGACAGAAACATTTTTTTTAAGGAGGCGTTCAAATTTGGAACAAAGGGCGTGTGATTGCCTAATCTGATTGGTGGTTTTAACCATCACAAAGATATGCTCGTCATCTCAAGCAATTATCCCTTTTTTTGTATGGTTGAACAAACAGACATATTCTGTTTTAGCCACCAAGCAGCAATGTTCTGGCAACACTGTGGAGGATCGTCTCTCGAACCGTAAGTGGTGACGAAAACCCTGGTTGGAAAGTCATGGGGGTACCCACAAGCTCGCTGGCTGGTTTCCCAAATGGAAAATCCATCTATAAATGGATGAGAACTGGGGGTACCCTCATTTCAGGAAACCTCTATGTCTAAATGATTAAATGGGTGATAACTATAGTTGCTAACCAGTTCCTACAGAATGATTCCCCAGGAACTGCTAAAACTAGTTGCATTTTTTTGCATGTTTGGGAGCGATCTGAATCGATCTGACATGGCTTTGCCTAAGATGAACATTTTGGCAGAGACATTAGGCATGATGATGTTTATGAAGAATTGGCACCAACAAGTTAATTACTGCAAAATATTGCAAACACAAAAAAAAAAAACGCGTTCCCACAGGCCCCCGCTCTCAAAATAAGACATCGTGTAGGATGATACTACCGACCAAACAATTTTGTTTGAGATACTGAAACATGGAGATAAGTATGGAAATGTGCAACAAGTCAGTTTCCCATTTGCCGCCAGGAAAGGCGAAACAACAATGAACCAAAGGTTATGCTCCACTTAGTGAAGTTGGTTCAAAAAAGCCCCTAAAATGCGATTGTTGATCAGCAAACTGCCCAAAAATGGGGGTATCCCCCATAGAAGAAACCCACCATGATCCCACAAGATGCCAAAACCATCCAAAACCTACAGCCCAGCGCAAGATGAAAATGCCATGATCATCGCGTTTTCACCGAGATGCTCCATGAACCATTGGGGCACTGTGGTAAATGAATGTAAATGAGAGGGAAAAAAAACAACTGGATTTTCACATCCTGAACATTTCGGACATTTCAAGCATTTTCTTCCACTGGATTTGGGGCTAGCTAGCCAACCCCATCTGTTTTGGAAAATCCAACCGCAAATGATGCGAAAACTTCGAAAAACACCTGGAGTTTGGCCAGGGATCCACTATCACTGGCCATGACCCTGAAATCAAAAGCCAAGCCCATCATGCCACCAGCTGCGCACCAGTGGCCCTTGAAGGCTGCCACCGTTGGTAGAGGGAAGCAACAAACCCCGCGCAGGGGCTTTGAGCCGGGAACTAAGGAGGCCAAAGCCCAAGCTCCTTGATTTACCAAAGGGTCAACATTTGTGAAGATGTTGAAACCACCCACAAGCCTTGGGAGCCTTGCTTGGGAACTCCAGTAAATGGATCACTAACCAACCAAACAGCTATATGACCCGCCGGAAGTCAGACTTCTACCGGAATCATTGGAACATGTGACCCCAAATTCTTACCGACCATCGATGGCCAATGCTCCCTTCATAACCTCCACCACCAGCCCGGCCTGGCCATCAGTTGATTGGTGTCCCTCTGCAGTTTGGAATGCTCCTCATTGGAGCAATTGTCCAAATAGCGGAGATCCATGCCGTTGGACCAATAGCGACCTGGCACTCCGAAGTAACTGATGGCTGGGAAGGGAAGCCTGGGGAGAATATCATGAGTTTATGGACTGACAAACAATCGAATGTTTAGATGGTTAGCACATTTCACCACTGATAGTAAATCAATGGCCATTCCAGGATCCTAAATTGGAGGACTACCATATATAAGGCCTATTTTTCAGGCCTAAATTTCAGGGAATATCCCCACAATTCATATGGCCAAACATATGGTACGTTTACGTACCTCCAATTTAGGATCCTGAAGATCTCCCATTGAGTAAAAGATTAAAGCATTAAAGTATGGAACCAAGGGAAACCCAGTGGAGAAGACCTTGCATAAAATTCTTTGATACTACCTTGATGGCAGAAAAACCAGGCTGCGGGGCCCATCTAGGCTGATAGGCCCATCTATTCTTGGATCCGCTTAACAAAAGCCAGAAGGCTCTTGGAAGACCACTGAAAGACTTGGGACGAGATTCATCTTGAAATGTTCCACCAAGCGTGGTCATCTTTCAGCTTTCCAAAGCTTTCTAAAGCTACTGTGGATGGGCCAGCGAAATCCTGCACCTCCTTGGATGGTTGAAACCCTATAAATACTAGGATAAACCATCTATCAACTGGTGCAGGATTTCGCTGGCCCATCCACAGTATGTAGACCATCTTTTGCCTCAATGTGTTGCACCCAGCAGCGCCTTCATTGCTGACTACCAGAGCCTGAAAAGGTCAGGAGCTTGAACCCCCCTGCGCTTCTCATCTTCCCCGGGTGCAGAAGTTCCGTGTTATGTTTCCAAATGATGATCTGCTGACCCAATATCTTACCTAGGCCTTAGTATATAACGGAACTGCTAAGTTGAAAATTTCGCATTTCCTCAAATGCGAAAGTTCAACTTTGACATTGGAAGGTCGGGGTGATATGCAAAACATGGTCAAGTTACATAGAATGTTTGGATGGGCCATCCAACCCAGTTACCCAGTTTTTGTTTGGATTGACCACCCCCCAATACAATCTACCCTCAGGTAAATTAACAGTTTGACCCCGAAAATGACCAATTTATAGTGGAAACTAGTCTTCCAACCCTGATGACTGCCAGGGTCTATGTTAATATACCAGAGGGTAATACAAGTATATATTCCAGGGTTTGACCGCACGGCACATGTAAAACATGACCGCACGACATGCTTGCAACACCTTAGCCTTCCACATCCATGGCATTCATGCACCAAATTTTCTGATTTCACCCCTAGTATACCAAGTAAAGAGGTCTGGACACAAAATCTGTGTAAACTAAACATGTCACAAAACAAGAAGCCTGAATCTAGTTGAGGAAATTAGGAAAGATCTCCAGGAAACTAGGATTGTCCAAAATTCTATGATCATGCAAACATTGGGTTTCTTGTTGATTTTCTATATGTAAGGGTTGTAGATTTGGCAAATTCAGATGCTCACTATTCATCGATATTGATCGATAAATTGCACATTTACATACAATTACCAATTTCCTGACAAAAAATGACTATTGCATACAAAATAATTACCACATTCCTGACTAATTATCTAAAACTATCGAACATCTAATGACTATTACATACTATTACCAATAGATATTACCAATCAAATTGCCACATTCCTGATTAATTATTGAACATTTCATGACTATTACCCATAGATTCATAGAATGTGAGGCCCCCAAGATAGCTAAGTTGGTGAACATAACTCCAATAACTATGGTTTATGGCACGCAAATAACTAGATATTACCCATTGCCCCGTTTCTTTTGTGCCTATCCTTTCTCTGTCATGGTGAATTCGGCCCAAACCTGGGACACCAACGTCTGCCGGCCCAGCAACTTCAGCCGTGGAATCCGCTTCCACCGCATCCAATGCGCTGGAAAGATCTGAGACCAAGACCTCGAGGAGAAATCTATGGGAATTCATGGGAAAATGGAATGCCAATACTATGGGAAAATGGAATTCATGGGAAATCTATGGGAATTCATGGGTAGTTTATAGGATATATAACCCATAGGATCCATGTATGCTGTATATGGTAACATGGATCCCATCAATATACCCCAGTCATGTTAGCATATATATATATACCAGCACCATGGATCCTATAGGATATAGACATGAGAAATTCAATTGAAGACATATTGAAGTTAAACATATCTGGTTGGTGGTATACCTACCCCTCTGAAAAATATGAGTTCGTCACTTGGGATGATGACATTCGCAACTAAATGGAAAGTCATAAAATTCCATGGTTCCAGTCACCACCAACCAGATATTCAATGTAGTTCACTGGCTTGGTTTCGGGCAAAAAAAAGCCATGAACATCGACTGGAAACCAGTGGCTTGACTCCCCGGAACATCGAGTTTTTTTGAGTTTTTGTTCTATTGCACATGTCTCTTGGATTAACATTTAAGTTAACAAGGGTGAACCACCACTTAGTTGGTGAATAAAATTATTGATGCGTCAAAAAATATATTATAGGGGGAACATATGGTTTTTGAATGTTTTTGATACATTAAAAGAAGGCTGATGGGATTGCCAACTGCAAAACATTTTTTTGGGCACTGCAGGACCGCAATGCCAAATGCATCCAACAAATTGGGACCGTGCTGTAAGAAGAAAGGATGATTTGGATAAGAGGCTTCCAAATCAACAGCGAACCATAGGCTTCCACTACAGCCGGAAACTCAGGTGGAAAGACACATGAAACCACCCAACGATGATTTCGGGCGCCAATGATTACCCTCCGGTAAACGTTTACAAAAAGCTATTGAAAATATGGTGATTTAGTTACAGTTCGTGGATTTACCCATTAATAGCATGGTGATTTACCCATTAAAAATGGTGATTTTCCATAGTTTTCCCATTAAAAATGGTGATTTTCCATCGTTTTTTGTGTGTTTACCATGCAGAGGGTAGTTCCCAGTTTGCGAACTGGAAGTGGCCCATGTAGTTTGATGATAAAACCCGTTGAAATGATATGACCAGACCAGTTCGCGAGTTGTGTCAGATTACTGGAGGATGTATAATTATATATGATATATATGATAGATATATATATATATATATATGATATATATGATATATAATATTACTGTCAGATTACTGATTATTTTATATATATATATATGATATATTATACGTTGGCTGCATTTAAGACTGTCAAATTTTTGAATGCACCTCAGTATATATATATATATATATATGTATAATTATGTATACATTCCAATAATTCATTGGAAAATCATCCATTAGAATTCAGACATATTCTTAATGGGAATTTCAGGATCCTAAAATGGAGGTACTGTACCATACTGTATAAGGCCACATTTTGTGGGGATATTCCCTTACATAGCCCTTACATTGGCCTTATATTTGGTAGGTACCTCCAATAAATCGGTTCCTGAAATGGCCATTGATATTATATAAAACCCAATCTAATTCGTGGATTTCCCCCATTAGATGTCCATTTTTTGTTGGTGATAGTTGAAACCTTTTTTTTGGATCCAAATGCTACAGTTATGGTCCGAAATACCTGTTATAAGTACGAACAAAACCCCAGGTATGGAATGTTGAATCCCATTTATAACATGTTTATAACCAGTTATAATCAGTTATAACCACTTATAACCACTTACAACCACTATGCAAACATCTATTAAACGGCCATAACTGTAGTTCCTACAGTATGACAACCATTCGGCTTCGGCACGACGACGAAACCGAGGACCGAGGCTCAGGGTTCCAACGATGTTCCGCGCGGAGAGTTCCCCAGGACCAGCTGCCTTCCAATGCTTTGAGGGTCAGCAGTGCCACTCCATTTCCTTAGAACTGGGGACATTGGGTTACCCTCTGGTAATTTAACATAGCTATTGAACATGGCCATTTATAGTGGATTTACCCATTTCCTTAGATCAATGGGAATTCCAGGATCCTAAATTGGCGGTACTGTGCCTTATATAAATATAGGCCTTATATATGGTAGGTACCTCCAATTTAGGATCCTGGAATGGCCATTGATTAGAACTGTGCCCATTCGGTTGGTGAAAAAACCGCCATTTCCTCAGCTGCTTTTGGAGGCTGGTCAACAAGCCGTTCAACACAGTGTTTGGAAAAAACATGCGGAAGCTGGTTCTTGTTGTTTTTGGGGGGCTTACCGACCATATTCGATCCTCTATATAATATATTAATATTATATATATATGTCATTTATATATATATATATATATGTCATTTATATATATATGCCGTCCTGTAATCAGACACGACAATGGACAAGTCCATCTAGCTCGAGGATTTTCCATTGCCAAATATGTTTGATGACACCAGAGGGTAGTAGCCTCCAGCAAACCGATGTGTGGACAAATATGGACAACTTACCATGAATCTAGAATATCTAGATCACTTTCCGAGTTTCCACCTGGATTTTCCACCTGGATTTTTGTGAGGCCATAAAATAACCAGGAAAAACCCTCAGATGTCACTTGGGCTGCCTCACTAATCTCGAGGTGCACGTCCCCAAAGTCCGTGCCGGACATCGAACAGAAGCAACGCCCGACTTTAGGAAACGGCCTGGAAGATTTGTGAAAAAAAATCACACCATATCACACCCCAAAATATGGATAATTTAGATCGGTAGATATTGATCTTGTCCGATATTGTCATATTTTGGAGATGGATATTGATGATTCAAACTGAGACTTTTGTAATTGATGGATATTCAAACATTGACAAATCATCCAAATGTTATATTTTGGAGATGGATATTGATGATGGAAAGTAATATCTATTTATTGATGATTTGAACATTTGTTCCATGAGACTTTTGATACAGTTATTTTCTTCAGCCCCAACTGGGGATGCTCAAAAAAAAACCGACAGATTCCAAACCTACCCTCTGGTAATGACTACCCTCTGGTAATGACTAGCAGTTTGCTATTGAAAATTGCCATTTATTTATAGTTGATTTATCCATGAAACATGATGATTTTCCATAGTTTTTTGATGTTTTTTGTAGGTTTACCAGAGGGTAACCTTTTTCGAACCACCTCTGTGTAGAAATTTTGATAGCACGGTGACTTGAGCCGATTGGAACCGATTGGAGCAAGCTGGACGTGGCAAGATCTCATGATCTGGACATGGCAAGCACTGTGAGTTTCACGCATCTCTTGTTTTTTTTTTTTGCGATTAATAATCACAATGGATTGTAAAATGATAAATATATGATTGTATGGTATTTTAATGGAATTTAATGGGATATATGATGGTTACCCTCTGGTAAACGTTTACATGTTGCTATGGGAAATCACCATGCTATTAATGGGTAAATCCACGAACGAAATGACCATGTTCAATAGCTTTTTGTTTGTTTACCAGAGGGTAAATCAAACAGATTCCCTATAAATTCCAAGTATTGTGGTAAAGCCAGTAATAAACCATCCCCTACGTCACCATTTTTATGGGTGGTATTTTTAACCATCCCCAAATGCAGAGGTTTATGGCACTGGGTTGCCATCATTCGCGGATGTTCCATTGTGAAAACTACACATTATCGACTGATCGACTCAACAAAGCAGGTTCTTTGGAATTCAGAAACTGTGCATGAGGCATCAGGCAGCCAATCTTCTTCCGGAGCTTCAACGCACTCAACGCCATCCCGGGTCAGTGTTGTTACTGTCGTCCTTAGGTGTGACATCCACCAGGGCGGGTGATTCTATGGATCCACGCGTTGCGGCGTTGCCTAAGGATCTGACCCAGTCATAAACGTTTTGGCACACGATGCATCCATATCCTGGACATTCTGAGTTGCTGTGCAACAACCGCAAATCAAAGAAATCAAGCCTTCCCAACATACCACATCAAAATGTGTGTGTGTGGTAATTATCCTCGAGTAGATACAATATGAAAATGTGAAAACAAAACTCATTAAAATGGAAACATGTTATATATATGTAATTGAGAACCGCATCTTCATCCACAGTCTATCAGGATGAAAATATATGAAATTCCTCCAGCTTTGCTAAAAGCTGCTAACATGTGCCCAAAAAACGTTTTGGAACCTCATAATAATGATTACTAATGAACATATCACAGTATATCACTAAATCCATCAGGGAAATCTCCATGAACATCCAATAAATCTCATGAAACCACAACAAAAACCCATCCAACATTTACCCTCTGGTAAACTAACATAGCTATGGAAAATCACCATTTTTAATAGGTAAATCAACTATATATGGGCCATTGTCTATAGCTTTTTGTATGTTTACCAGAGGGTAAAACATCAAAAGTTTCCCAGTAGTTCCACGCCCAGAAGTTCCTGGCCGACCAACAACGACCAGGCGCCCCCGGAGCCCCCCGGCTTTGGTGCAGTCGCTGCAGAAGAATGTCTTGCATCTCCTGTTCGAAGCGAAGGTCCTGGACCGCGGCGGACTTGGACTGGAGGACCTAAAGGGAGACCCGAGGGAGGAAACACATTGGAGACGCACCATGGGAAAACCATGGATCAAACGGGAAAAAACCATGGGAACCATTGCCAAACTGAAAAATTGGAAAAAAAACACGGAACAAATTGGGAGAAAAAAAACATCGCCGCAAGCTTGCTCTGTTTTGAAGAAGAACACTGGGATGTGCCCAAAATATCCCGGTCTCAACCTGTCCTTGAACCAGTTGTGTCTCACCACCAAGCCCAGGGGAGCTGTGAAGAGCTGGCTGCTGGCCTAATTTTGCGATTCAAACCGATGGTCTTTTTTCCAGACCTTATCCCTGAAATCAGCGTGAATGTGTGAATTTCAGAACCCTAAAATGGAGGTAATGGACTATGTAAGGCAATATTTGTTTGGGGATATTCCCTGAAATTTAGCCCTTACATATAGGCCTTATATATGGTAGAAACATCCAAAAAATCGGTTTCTGAAAAGGGATCCCCTTATATCAACCAAGGTATGAGGGTGATCATTTACTATGATAGCTTTTGGGGATCAGCCAAAGTGAGGCTTCAGCACATGAAACTATGGTTCTTAGTTGTTCTTAGTCTTGGTTGATCTGTTGATATAATGATGGCTCCTGCAAGATTGTTCCCTTTATCAGTCTTTATCTGATTCTGGAACCAAGCTGAATAGCAACAACCACTGGTAATTTAACATAGCTATTGAACATGGCTATTTGTAGTATAGTTGATTTATATAGATATACATAATATACATAATATACATATATATATATATTTATTTATTTATTTATTTATTTGTTTGTTTCATTTACGGATATCAAAATTCTATTTATAGTTGGTTTACCTATTAAATCATAGTGATTTTTCCATAGTTATGTTAGTTTACCAACGGGTAGATGGTATGACTCGCACCTACTCCTGGCTGATCCCTGCTTCGTCCAAGGCCCCGGGCCAACACTGTGACCTGAAACCGATGGCATCCCATGGCCTTTTTCTATGGCCGTTTAGCAATTATAAGTGGTTACAACTGGCTACAAATGAGATTATATACATTCCATAAATCGGATTATAAATACTTATACTTAGTCTGAAGGTTAAATTAACTAGTTTCAGATTATGGTGAGACATGAAGGTGGTGTTGATAGTTATAACATGTTATAACTGGTATTTTGGGCCTTAACTGGTTTTTCTCGTGGAAACTAAGACATCCAATACCCTACAGTGCCCTACAGCGTCAAAAATGGCAATGGAAAATACCCACCACATTTGGATTATTATCATTGATTATCCCTCTAATTCTCCCTCTAAATGCCGATTTACAGGACAATTCCCTGCCACGTTTGATTGCCAGAGGGTGAATCAAAGAAAGTACCCTCTGGTTATTTAACATAGCTATGGAATATGGTCCATTTATAGTTGATTTACCCATTAAAAATGGTGATTTTCAATAGCTATGTTAAATAACCAAAGGGTATCCCAAGAAAGCTTCTTCCCCGCCAGGCTTCCCCCCATCCAGAAATTCCTCGGACAATCCCGCGCTGCTTTTTGACTGGTCCAGGGCTGTAACTGACTTCACAGCAGGGGTATAGATGGGTATCGTGAAAATTCCACCGGCAGCAAATCAGTAAATTTCAAGATGAGTCTGAAAAGAGGGTTGCAATAGGTTGCCCCAAAGCCCAGACTTCAGTGAATAAAGACCCTGCAGTTCATTGGTAGAGGTGATGCAAAATTAACTCGGTTAACTCCAAAAATGAATGGCCGGGGGCTATTGATCCAGGGTTGATATCAATGGTCATTTCAGGAACCGATTGATTGGAGGTACCTACCATATATTTTTGGCCTATTTTTCAGGCCATTGATGATATGGCTCATAATTTTCCCTAAGATATTGATGTTTGGGAGCTCCACCTCATTGTCAGACCCATGTCATTGCTGTCAATGGATCACCCACTCTGCTTGAAGGATCCAAATCGTAACTGGTCAACAACCCTGGCGATCGTATGTTCTCGATTCGTGGGCTATCCATGGTTATCCCATGTAGAAATAGTTGAACTGACTATATTGACTATGGTGATCCAATTTTAACCAGTTGACTTTCTTGGATCCTCCAAGTGCATCCAAGTACTCTCGGAATCTTTGTCCGAGTTTTTTCACAAGATCCCCGCCGCATGCCCTTCGCGGCAGCGTTTGGGAATCTGCAGGGTGTTCCAAGAGACGACCTATGGATCACATAGAGAAACTCATCATCTGATGAGTACCAAGATGGAGACAGCCAAACCACAAAAAACATGTCGGACATACCCAGAAATACCAGATAATACCAGCTCTTCTATGGGGTTTTTGCATAGTGATTTCCATGGAAGTTCATGGCTGACCCAGATTGGCAACATTTTTTCACCCTTCAAGCCTTCTTCAAGCCTTCTGGAAGCCTCTGAAAAGAGTTCAGAGCTGAGATCCCCTGACTTTCTTTGAGCCAGGTCGAAGCCAGGAAAATTTCCTCTCCCTTCCCAACATCCAGGATCAACAAGCCTCGCTTGTTAAGGAAACTGAGGAATTCAATATTCAATTCAAATGCAGATGAACTATATCAAATCCATTTATGCTCATTTCAAATCTATTGAGTCATATTGAACAATACAACTGCTGTACCATGGATTCAGGAAAGAGTAGCAATGATTGCTAGAACTTTTCATGGCACCTCGGGTTTTTTCCCCAAGCTTTTGGGCTGCGGTGCCACCCGTCCCAACAAATGCGGAGGCTGTGAAGGTGCCCCGGGTGGCTGCCAGCTGTGCAACGGTGCAGCTGGCTGCGCGCAGTCGCCAGGGCGCGGTGCCGGCCGCAAGGGGTCGCTGCGGATGGCGAAACCCCTCACGGTGCAGTGCCAGCAGACCTGCAGCCATGACACCAATGGATTGCAGAGAAAGATGACAAGAAAACCATGATTTTTTTCCCATGAAATAAGGGGATTTCTTGTAATGTTTCCCTTCAACTAAGCCTTAAACCAACCCAATGAAGCAAGAACAAAAGTCCGAAAACGGGTAAAAACGTCAATGACTATCAAGGTTTTTTAGGGCTAGGCTTTAGTAGTTTTTTTTTTTACGATGTCTATCTTTTCATGGGGGGTGCTATTGAGGAAACATCTTAGCTTTAAACAATGGTGTTCCTCCCGGAGATTTTCCCTCAAACAATTTCTGGGAAGGTTTGGGAAAGAATGACTTTGAGAAACATGGTTTATACACCAACTATCATTGATTCTAATCAAAAAAAATAACGATACTAGTGAACATGGCCATAGCACACATGTGAGTACTGTCAACCCTTGATAAATCTGGGGTTGTTTCATTGAGTGATCAATATTATAACCAATTAGTAACAAATTACATACAATCAACACCATCAACATCAATATAATTTGACGACTGGAATTGATATAATTGATTGTAGCCTGGCTAACAGGGATTCCACAAAGGATTAGGACTACGGGATCCCATTGGGACAATTCCATCATCAACCAACAGGGGGTTTTGACCACTGCTCAATTGGGGGGGGGTGCCATTGTACTATTACTAGCAAATTATCACATTTTGATACATTTTGGGGGCGGCCCCTAATCAAGTAGCCAGGGTTAATGTATCCAGGGCTGACATTAGGTCCAACATGGTCCAACACTTAGGAACTCATGCGGTAAAAAGGCAACAGCGACCACATGACAGCAACTCAGGAATTCAAGAAACAAATCAAGCAAACCAATGGAAACAAATGGTGGTGACTGTAGTTCCCCAAGATCAATTCCATCTTGCCAAATAGGAAAAGAAGTGCCTTTCTAACAGCGGGCCAGGAACAAACACGATGAGCAACAGCAACAAGAAACCCACCAGAAACGCAACGATCGCTGCCCATAGATCCCCTTGGCTGTTTCCCTTGGGACAGGCGGGATAAGGATCGAAACCACACCAGCGGCACTGCAGATGTCTCCCATCGGCATAGCATCCGAGGCCACCGGAACTTCTACAACTTTCGTCCCAAACCTTGAACTTCTACAAGGGGCGCCAACAAAAATCACAGAGATTCCCTATACCCTCCAGTAAATTAACATAGCTATAGAAAATCACCATGCTATTAATGGGTAAATCCACTATTTCAATGGCCATTTTCAATAGCTATGTTAGTTTACCAGAGAGTAGATTCCCTATAGATTCCCTATAGATTCTCCAGTTCTGGTGGATTTCCACGGGAAAAAATGCCCAAAATCACCAAACAACCCCAGGCAACGTAGGGAGTGCTGGTTGGTGGCGCAGTGGAAAAATCGCATTGGCCCACCTGCCCTGAAAGGCTCGCAGGGCTGTTCTCCTTCGAAAATGTTGGCTGACCATACGGGGCTCCAATCGATAAGGTGCCCTCCAGTAAGCTAACAGTTTGCTATGGAAAATGGACCATTTAGTTCGGCTATAGATGATTTACCTATTCAAAATTTTAGTTCGATGATTTACCTATATATTTAAAATGGTGATTTTCTATGGCTATGTTAGTTTACCAGAGGGTGGTTGTAATTAAACATATCTAGACACCACTGGACCACGATGCAATATCACCTCAATGACATCCAAAAATATCAGCAACATACCCATAGGATCCATGGTGCTGGTATATGCCAACATAAAGGGGGTATATTGATGGGATCCATGTTACCATATATAGCAGCACCATGGATCCTATATCCCATAGTCCAAGACCAAAATAGTGGACCACCCAAAAATTGCCACTCCATGACTTTTGGTCTCCCAAAATCACTCTGATTATCCCCCGTAATGTCAAGCCAGGGACTTCTTCATCATCATCATCTAGACTGATTCATCCCTACAACTGGTGATTCTCAACACCAGCCATAAACCATCTTAATATATCTCAATCATCAACTATGGGGGGCTACAACAAAAACATCCCAAATAGTGGCATACCTAATTCATAAGCCCGAAGTGTGGATAAATTTATAGATTTATAGATTTATAATTATCCCAACAATTTCCCAGAATGCCATAGTTCAATCATATTTCAATCACAATTTCCAGTTTCTATCGGAGTACCTCATATATCCCCAGTGATAGATGATTCTCCCATTGTATCCCCATTATAAATGCATTAAAATCCCAAGGTTATACCATAAATTGCTTTGATACCCACCAACTGCCATCCTTTCAGTTCCTCAATTCTTCTCCCAATGATCTCAACATATCTCAACCACAATCACAGAATATTTCCATCTCCCAGCTGGTTTCTATCTTTCCCTGATAATTTGCTCGAGATGGTCCAATCAAACAAAAAACGATTCAACTATTCCGTGTGGATTCCCTATCTCTATATCATGCAGATATCCCCAAAAAAAACATGCAACAAAAAAGAACCACCCGAGAAACCGCAAAAAATCTACGAAAAAATCGTTTTTTTCTTGTTTTTTTTCCGAAAGAAAACCTGCAGATATGCTATGCTTCTGGGATCATCTCAATGGCCATTTTAGGAACCTAAATTGGAGGTACCTACCATATGTAAGGCCTTAATTTCAGGGGATATAGCCCCAAAATATGGCCAAACATATGGTACGTTTAAGTACCTCCATTTTAGGATCCTGAAGATCTCCCATTGACCATCTGCCAAATCTCCGTTTCCAGGTCCAAGTTTCCCAAGTTTCCGCAGCTCCGCCGTTGTTTCGGGCGCGCCATGGCTCCAGTTGGAGCATCCAGCGCTCCGCGTCGCGCACCGCGCCCGGGCACTGCAGCCAGGGCCGGCTGCCGCAGGCGAGGCCGTAACTGCCGAAGGCGGGGCCGCAGAAGAAACGAGGCGCTGTCCTGGACGGTTGGAACCATGTGTTCCCCTCAGTTTAACATATGGGAAATATATGGGAATTGTATTGGTGATTTATTGGAAAAATATGGGAAATATATGGTGATTTATGGTGATTTATTGGAAAAATATAGGAAATATATGGTGATTTCTGGTGATTTATTGGAAAAATATGAGAAATATATGATGATTTATAGATGTACATATCTAAATGCTTTCAAAATGGATATGAATGGCCCATGATTCTTGATGATTTATCATGATTTATCATGATTTATCCAGTAAGAATGGATAAAACACGATGATTTTCTCATGATTTTTATATATTAAATTATCGGAGGATATGCCATAAATGGGTGAACTGTCTATACTGAACTAACCAGTTACTTTCTTCGCGGGATCCTCCTCCTAGCGGAAGTTTCAGAAGGGATAAATCCAAAAAATATCAGAATTCTTAGGATGATTCCACCTATCCTAAGCATCATCTATGGTGAGAGCCGAGGGTCCCAGGGTCACTCTCTTTTTTGCTTCGGAAATTCATAGGTGCTCCGTGGTTATCCACGTGGTATGCTCATCCCGTTTCCATGAATTTCCTGGAATCCCGTCATGATTTTTTGGATTCATGAACTGATGACATACGATCAATTCCTCTTCCACGGGAAAAAAATCATCCAACTCCTATAAAAGAGTTTTTATAAGATATTAAACTATAATTATAATGGTCATTATATAATTAAGAGTTATAGTTATTATAATCATCCAACTCTTGATTAAACTATAATGATCATTATATATCCTATAAACTACCCTCCGGTAATTCTAAATAGCTATGGAAAAAGACCCATATGACCCATGGTGATCGTCCATAGCAAACTGTTAGTTTAACATAAACATCAACATACATCAACTATCCCTAGGTTTTTCCATGTTTTCCAAGTGGTAAAATTTCTAACTTCTCATTGCCAATCTTAAATACCCTGCAAAAAAATAAATACGTACTGACGTACTGTAGCTGGTTAGAAAATAATTTATACCAAAAGATTAAAGGATTAAACTACCCAACTAACCAACTACCCATCCAAGATTGACCTACAGTAGTAAGTATCGTTCGATCATATGGAGGTTTCCTGAAATGGGGGTACCCCCAGTTCTCATCTATGTTCATCCATTTTTGTTTGGAATTTTCCAGTATACACCATCCAACGAGCTTGGGGTACCCCCATGACTATGGAAACCCAAATATGGCACTTAAAGATCCATTCAACAAGGATATGGAGAAATCATTAGTAGATATATCTCTCATAATATCAATGTTTTATGGTGATATACACCCATGGCCCATGACTATGGAAACCCCATGCCCTGGTCCTTTGCAAGAATTTCGCGCATCGTTCTTCACCTCGGATGCGCTGCATGCCGTCCATGGCCTCCTTGGCCGGCGCGATGATGGTGGGAATGGTATCACCAAGGCCATCCGCGAAGTACAGGTAGGAGCCGTTGATGTAGGGCGAAGCCCAGGCTATACATTGGAAGTTGGCCAAATGAGCTTGGAAACCTTAGAAAAAGGCAAAGGCATGGGATGATATCTTCAAAAGCAACATCATCTTTGGAAAAAAAGTGCGTTGTATGAACTACAATAAAATATTCTCTATGTTTTGCTTTTCCTCTCTCTCTCTCTCTCTCCCCTTCTCCATCTCCATCTGTTTAGCTGTAGCTGAGCTTTATATCGATTTAGGATGATTTAGGGATTTTCTGTAAGTTTCTCACCTTTCGAATGGAAAGCTGAGGTTCAGTTGGTTATACCACCATCTCAAAAAGAGAACAGTCCTGAAATCAGCAACCAAAAAACTATCAGGTCTGGAAATCGACAATCCATGGTCCAGTGGAATCAAGTCCTTCGCCCACGCAAAGCGCTGCGAATGCGCAGCTTCCTTCGGCAACAAAGGCCTACTACCAAGCAGATACACGGGATTGCCATTCCCTCCAAAGGCGCACTTCGGCTTCGCCACGGCAAAGTTTTTACTAGTGCCCTCTCCAAAAATCCAACGACTGTGTAGAACCTGGATCCCTCCGTCGTAAAGTTGGAAGAAGGTCTCTGAAAACGGACCACTGATGAACAAGGACCTCAGATTCTGCACCATGAGATTCTATACTTACATTCTGTGCTCAGACGAAACCACATCAGCCGGCTCTTGTGAGCAGGGCTGGTGGTACCTCTGCAAACATGCCCTCCATGAGTAACTGGTTGGTGGTTTTTCGCCACCTCTCTGAGAAAATGATGGAGTTCGTCAGTTGGGATGATGACATTCCCAACTGAATGGAAAGTCATAAAATTCATCTTCCAGTCACCACCAACCAGGTAAAAATCAACTTCATAAGGCAGGTCTCAAAATTCGAACAACACCATCCCATCATGAGAATCGGATGACTTCCGCCCCCGGATCAACCCCACACTTTCTGCACATCTCTCACCCCCCAAAACAAACAAAATACGCTGCGCAACACCCAGGAGACTCCGTAAATGCCATGACAAAGCCCGGCGGAGATTCATCCAAGATCCTGAAGCAGCCGCTGCTGAGTTCAGGCATTCCAGCTGCTGCCACACGCACGTTGTAGAAGATGGCACGCTTGAAATGGATGTAGCCTCCAGAGGTCCAAATCGCTCGAGCCTCTGAAGCGATGGGGCCATCGATATGAGCCTCGAAGCGCTTGAACATTGGTTGAACTTGGCATGTGCATCCATTGATGGGAGTTTCTCGTTCGCTTTCTTCTAGCTGGGTACTGGATGATGGATGATATACCATGAAACATCATGAAACATCCGGTTTCTGTCCCGCTTTTCCGGACAACGCATACTATACTGAAACTATGTGAAACTCAGGTCCGAAAAACAGGATGACTCACCACATTTAAACAACAAGCAGGGCAGGGCACAGCACAGAAATCTTCAAAGACATTGGTCTGGAAGAGATATGTCCGCTGCTCTTTAGGCTGCTGGATGTCAAAGCTCATGGGAACCCAGGAGAAAGAACCTTCCAAGGGGCCTGGACGTCGGAGGTTTCAGCTGCTCCATGGCATTTTCCGCCTAGTGACCATCCAAAATGACAAGTCATAGGCTATTTACCTGAATGTATCTATCAAAAATGCTAGTTATTCCATAGCTGTGCTGGATAACCACAGGGTATTCAGCTCCTTTTTCCAATTCATTTTCAGCTACTATGTGCCTCCATCCTCCTCGATGTAGGGCAACCAAACACAGCATTACAGACGACGGAATTCACCCACTAACCCAGCTGTTTGAAACACCAACATCCACCTACAAAAAAAATAGGAGAACATAGGAGAAGCATGTTCCAACATTTGTTCATCTCTCGTAAACCTACCAAAAACTATGGAAAATCACCATGCAATGAATGGGTAAATCAACTATTTCAATGGCCATTTTCAATAGCTTTTGGTATGTTTACCAGGCCGGGTAAATCTCCAAGATGTTCCCAACCCCAACCCCCCTTTAACTCCGCGCCTGAACAGGTGGCACAGTGATCCGCACGACAGGTCCCAGAGGTCTGGTCACCATCCTCCGAGCCAGTCACGCGACCATCGATGTGGATCCCACGTCTGGCACTGGTCACCTGCTCTCGACCGGCGCCGGGTAGGCTTTTGGGCCAACCCCAGGTGGAAACCTATGGGATCCCATGGGGGACCCCATGGTGACAACTGGGGTACCATCTGAGGACTAGGAAACTTCCAGCCGTGGTAAAATGAAGTGTGGCAACCTCATAAAGCTAGCATTTGGGGATGGTTTCTACAACGCATTTATGGTGATTTGGAGGATGGTCTACTGTTGGGTTTTCTCCCAGTTGTAAGCCATGAGCCAAGTCACAGCGTTTCCTCTGAAGGCTTTCACAGGCGTTCGTGCCTCACATCGCTAGGTTGGTGAGTTTATAATTCCAATTTTGGGATGGTTTTTGATACTCAGAAAACAATAGTATTCATGGTGTCTATAAATATGAAAACTAACGTATGCCTATAAACAAATATACAGTACGTATACCTTATTATATATATATCTTGCAATCAATATAACCGCAGTATTCATGTGGTTTATAAAAAATAAACATAACTGAGGGGATACTTATAACTTATGACTATAGTATTCATGGGGTTTATAAACCAACAAACAAAATTGACTTCACTGTGGTTCAGTCGTTTATGATACTTGTAGCATCTTATAAGGAGCTAGTATTCATGAGTGAAACTAAACCAACAAACTGGGGGGCCCACATTATACGCCTAAAAAGTGTTATGTGATAAAAACTGGTAAGGTTTGTTCAAAGAAAAGAAGGCAACATTTGCCTCACTGGAGCATTATCGATGAGTATACCCGATTACATCGATTACTAATGGTGTTGAAATTGTGTTGCCAAAAATTCTGTCAGTTTGGTAACTTCCTCTATGGTGCCCTATGTAGATAAAAGTGAAAAACGTGTTTGGCACAAAATCTACAGCCTGGCCATTGGTCTTCAGTGAGGGGAAAAAAAACACAATCACCAATGTCATCACTGGCTTCTAAATGATCGCACACAACCAGTAGTGCTTGCACATCACCCCAGATTCATACGAATTCGGAATACCCTCTGAATTTAATATAGCTATGGAAAATGGACTATTTATAGATGTTTTACCTATTAAAATGGTGATTTTCAATAGCTATGTAAACGTTTACCAAAGGGTAACAAAACAATGCCCGGAATTGCTGATTTTCGTGACCATCTCTCACATATCCAAGTACAGTAGTAAGCAGTTCACAGTCCTCATCACCACCATCAGCATCACCACGCAGATTTTCTTCAGGAACCCCAAAAGAGAACAACACATACCCTCTGGTAGTTTAACAGTTTGCTATTGCCCAGCTATAACATCATGATTTTCCATAGTTTTTGGTAGGTTTACCAGGCCGGGTATTCCAATAGATTTCCCAAAGTAGATCCAAGTAGTGTATTTCCCACTGGCAATTGGTAAAAATCATCTTCCGAAAACCCACTTCAGCAACAACAACAACCCAACATAAATCTGGGCAAATTATGCTAATTCACTCACCTGACAAGTGCGGCTATATTGCGATAACTCCGCAACTCCTACAGTTTTGGCCGTTGACCAATTATAAGTGGCTATAAGTGGCTACAAATGGGATTATACATTCCATAAATGGTGTTATAAATGCTAAAACAATGACAAACCATCCCCCAGTCATCACCATTTTTTATAGGTAGTATAAATGAACCATTCCCAGTCATGGGTGGTAAAAAAAACATCGGTTTACCCACATTAGCCATTAAATAACCATATATTAACCATTAAATAGCCATATATATCCACATCATGGACAATTCCCCTTGGTTATATCATGGAAAATATACGCTTTGTTGTAGATATGATGAATCAACTCTTACGTAGGTTTTTTCCCCTTTCCGGTGGATTTCTGGTATTTTGGGCCTGGTAACCATCATTGCGGCATGCCCACCATGCCCCACCTGCTCCTGTTGGAACCACCAACTGTCTGAACCTTGGCCGCTCCTGGGGTCCTGGAAATATCTTCCGCTGGCGCCAGTACTGGAGCCGAGGAAGGTGAACCAGTAGCCCGTGTTGGCATCCACCACATGGTTCTCAATGAAACCTGAGCTGTTGATATCTTGTTTTTTTGGTTGAGCCACCCCTCTGAAAAATGATTGACTGAGTAACAGTTGGGATGATGACATTCTCAAGATATGGAAACATTAAAAATGTTCCAAACCACCAGTGTTGATACTGATCTCTTTAAGTGCTGGTTAAGCGAAAGGGGAGCTCATGGATGTGGGAATCTCAAATGGAGGTTTCCTGAAATAGGGGTAGCCCTAAATCATCCATTTATGTTTGGGATTTTCTATTATAAACCATCCAGCTATTATATAGGTCTCCCCATTGAAGGAAACCCCAACATTTATATTAGATATAATGGAATAATCAACCAGCAGTGGTCTTGAGCAGTCCTCTCCTGTTCACACGGCTCTAAAATGACACTTTGATGACTTGAGTTCTCATCCGGCTCTAAGAGCACCAGGGTCAGAACACGTCTTTGTGAGCCTTGTTCATTGGCCCTTTGTTACAATGTTAACCTCAGCTAGCCATTCTCAGTGGTGTGAACCTTTTTTGGGTCTTGGCTCACATCCAGCCAGATCACATCTGAAACCTTCCTGGTCTCCAGCAAAAACAACTTGGCCAATAACATCCACAAACAAAAAAAAACGACCCCGAAACCAGTGCCAGCAGCTATTGTTTGGATTGGTGATCCAAAATCCACTGGGCCCCAACTGCAGATTAGACCTGGGTCCTGAGGCCACCTGCCAATCACTGCAGAGCGATCCTCCCGGGCGAATGGACGCCACCAGGTTCTTCTCGAAGACGTTGCCCGTTTCAATGCCATCTTCCAGGTAGAATGCGTGGCCAAAGGTCTCATAACACACCTGGGAAGTTCACAGTTCGCGAACTGTAAAATCACCGAGGTAAGTTAAATCAATGTAAAACATACACACATATTAATATATATATATAGTAATACAAGGATCAAACACAGCCACATCTCCCTTTCCAACAAATCTCTTACCGAGTTGAGTAACTTCATGAACCTTCATATGGGGATAGGTCAACATTTATCATTTCCATATTTGGTGGAATAAACATCAATTAACCAGCTATTTTTGTCGGGCACATCCGAGTTTCCCCCGGGTTTTGACTCAGTTCGCCATATCTTCTAATCTCCAAATACTCTCAGATCATGTGGTAAACTGGGATGGGAGCTCCAAAGCTCCCTCGATTACCGGATACTTGAGACTTGGGCAACCATGGGTAAAAAGCAATCGATTGATTGATTATAACACATTCATATATATCAATCATATCAATCAACATATTGATTATAGCCAATTTTTAATTTATAACCAGTTTATAACCAATCAATTGATGTATGTTATAATACAGTCATCATCCCATATCATCCCCATGTGTTCATGGTATTTCATGGTTATCCGAACGGTTCTCCGAACGGTTATCCGACCCCACCATTGGCACATAAACCCTCATGATCAAGTAAGTTGACTCACGAGAAGAAATCGGCTATTTGGGGAGGGTTATCCGGATCCTAATGATAAATAATCTGCATCCTCAATGGTTGCAAAATAATGTATATCGTAATTATATAACAAGTTAGGAATTCATCATTGACCCCAAAATCACTCAAATCATCCCCATCATCGGCACATAAATCTCCATTATGTCCCACTATATCATGATTTTTCTTGGTCAAAATGCCAATTTCTGATGGCTAAATCACACTAAATCCGGATGAATTATGATCTTTCACCCCTCATTTGAGGCTAGTGTGAGAACATCTCCCTTGCCCATCATTCCATGATTTCTCGGTGAAGCAGGTGGTGGTAACGCTCAGCTCCATCATCTCCGAGGCACATTTTGTTGCACTTCAGCATTGGCCGTGCCATGCAGCGTGACGCAGCGCTGGAAGTTGTGGTGCAGGGAGCTGTTCCGCAGCGTGGCGCGGCTCTTCACATCCCCTGCCAGGTGCCAATGCACGGGATATCGAGCCATCTGCATGGCCTGCCAGGAATGTGACGCCAGCGGAAACTGGGAGATTCAACCAATATAGGCTTATACAAACTAATTACCCTCTGGTAATTTAACAGTTTGCTATTGAAAATTAACATAGAAATAGTGGATTTAGCCATTGAAAATGGTGATTTCCATAGTTATGTTAATTCACCAGAGGGTAACCATACTAACCAAGAATAACTGGGAATATCGAGTAACTAACCAACTAATAGTTTAATGTGGAAGATTCCCCTCAGCAATACTGGGAAGGTTCAATTGACCAATATATGGTAATTACTGACGCACCTTTGCCGCAAGGTTTACCGTTTGGCTTGATTGGGGGGATATAACTAGAGTCATCCTGGAGTAGATAGAATGCGGAAATTTCAGTTCTAATTTTTGCTCTTAACGAACATCGGAAAATATTTGAAAATCCCATATCCTATCTACTCCAGGATGATTATATTTATGTTGATTACATATGTGCCATGCTCAAAACATTGTATATATATATGTATATACCCAAAAAAGGATATGATTAATTGGGCCTTACATACGAACAAAGAGTTTGCTATAGACATCAGCATTGAAAATAACAGTTAATGGTGTTCATGGTGATTATAAATCAACAAACATAACTGAGGGGCTTCAACTTATATGGCATGCTACTTGATTCAGGAGCCACTCACATTCTTCGTCAGCCCTAATATGGACTATTGATGAGAATCTCAGAGAAAACCCCTGACAATGATGGAAATTAGTAAGCTCCAATCCTGAAATAGTGGAATGTTTGATCTTTTGCGGGTTACTGTACAGAGAACCCGTGTATTTGATGACCAAATGCATGATTTCAAGCTCAAGACATGGGATCACCCAAGTAGAATTGCACACATGTTCTAAAAAATGTTAACATATAATATATATATATATATGATTATAAATATACATATAATGATTATATATATATATGTATATATATATATATATATGTATATATATATGTATATATATATGTATATATATATATGATTATATATGTATAAGTAATTATAAGTACACATCCCATTTCAAGCCAAATTCCTTGATGTGCTGCTATCCGCTATGCTTCATACTGTTCCCCTTTCCTACTCCAACCCGCTAAAGCCAAGCCAGGGACCCAGTTTCATCAATGGACAGATCTACCCTCTGGTAATTTGTTACATAGCTAATGAACATGGCCACAGAAATATATAGTTGATTTATCCATTAAAAAAATGATTTCCCATAGTTTTTTGTATGCTTTTCAGAGGCTAAAAAAATGAAACTCGAATCGTTGAAAAACAGCCCCTATGGATTTCCCAAATAGTGGATTAGTGGATTTACCAAATTTTGGAAAATAGAACATCACTTTTTTTTCAGCAAATCGAAGTCATTGCAAAGGCTACTTATAGAATTGTTCATGCCAGTGAGTAAATGGGTTATACCGTTATACCGGTAACCTCCGTTGTAACTAGACTAACCCTACTTAGCCTACAGCTGGGGTTTATGAACCACTTACCAACTGGGATGAGCCATTACCCGCCAGTAAATTAACATAGGCCCTGGCAGATAGGGCTTGGACGATTAGTGTCCACTAAAAATGGGATATGTTCAGGGTCCAACTCTGAATTTACCAAATGACACCGTCTGGTGATTTAACGTATCTCAAATCACCATGATCAAAAAAAGGTAAATCAAAAAAATAAAAATAATCAACTAAACTTGGCCAATCACAAAATAAATCATGGAACTAAATTCATCATGACTTCGCCGTGGCTTCCCCATGAGGCGCTCCTGGCCCAGGTGGAAGAACTCCACATGTTCGATGTTCACCGTGGAGTTTTGGATGAAGAGCACCTCAGACAACACCGGCACCAAAAAAAAAGGTTGGAGTTTCCATGGAGGAAAAAAGGGTGGAAGAAATCCTGCACTAGTTGGTGACGATTGGTAACTATAACACACTGCATAGGTTTGATGTTTAAAAAAATAAAAATAACTTAGAAACCTGATAAAAGTCACAACAAAAGGGACACGTCTATAACTGGTTTAATAAGGATGTCCAGTTCTCTTAGAATCTAAGTTCCTCTGTAAGAAGGGCGGCCTTGTTGGAGCCGCCCTTGGTCCACTTGCTGGCAGACCCATATGATGACTTGTCATATGATTCCTGTCTTCAGGCCTTCCTAGGGCCAACTATATGGTCTGTTGGCCTGAAGTGAAAGTATAGCCCAAAAAGTCGAAAAGGCATATTTAAAAGTGAGATGGCTATCTCAAATTCAGTGATCACTGCTGATACTGTCAAGTTGAAAATCACCACACATGTCAGCACGGTTGGCTCTCTAGTTTTTTGTTCTCTTTCATCGGGCTCAGCTAGTGCCAGTCTTGCGAGCTACCATCACCTGCGAGGGCAACAAGACCCGAACATACAAAAACATGACGCATGCATGGTAATTCAGGAAGAATCTTCAAGTTTGAAGATAACAAACGTTTGAAAATAAGATCATCATACATAAATACATAAATATTTTTGGAAATATAAATCCTCATCTGACCAATCTATCTATTTGTCGTCTATTTGTATATCTTAAACCAATTTTATCATTAGGTCGTGCCTTCAAAACTCCACTGAATGAGGAACAGTTCTCGGGTTCGGCTGACTTTGTTTTTTCTCTTTGTTTGTGGTCTTGCTCATGCCTGGAGGGTCCAATGGAAATTGGGTGTACCTGTATCGTAGTGCAACAATCGTAACGTGTTGCATTGCCCATATCTCAATCTCACTGACAGCAAACACATAAACATACTTACTCAGGAAGCACATACTTACTTTCAACGTTTAACATTGAACATCTACAAAGGAAGAGACATGGGCTGCACTTGCGAAAGCATGCGCGCTTTGAAAGCACTATGGATTGGGTCGGATTGGGTTACCATCACCATCGATTCAACCGATTCATTGGTAGTTTTCGTCAATCCACTTGTTGAGGAAAAAACATACACATATATACACATTTCATTATCAGTACATCATCTTATATCATACATCATGCATTTCATGATTTGGTGCCATGATGTCATTGATGAAATCAATTTTGGAGAATGGTAATGGTAACCATAGTCAATGGTCACTGGTGACTGTAACAAACTCTATGCAAAATTTGGCCAATCAACTATTGAACCAACTATTAGTTGACAAGATGTTTGGCATTCTTGGCCACTTTGGCACGTTTTCCTGCCACACCACCGCTGATGGCTGGCGTCGACCTTGACGAGGACATTGCCATCCCTAAGCCACAAGCACCAAATTGCAGAAAGTCCTTCTGAGTGGGTAGATTGTGCTGCTCAGTAGTCTGATTTGACCGCTTGATGCCCTTTTTGGCCTTCACTTCTTCATAGGGCCTAAGCGAACTGAATTGGACGGTTTGAGCATACAATGCAAGATGACATACGATGGGTCGGACTGACATAAGCACATGTATGCAAATACCATAGACCATAGATCTAGTCACTAGATTGGTGTTAATGTACTTGAGTCCTTGAGTCCTTGAGTCAAAAGGACCAACCAACACTTCAAGTCCCAGTTCTCCCACTACAGCAGCGCATCTTGAGTCTCAGTCTCGTTTGGTTTCGTTCTATGTCAACATCAGCTTTGACATCAACAAAAAAAAACACTGCATGAAAACACCGTGGTTCATATATGATTTGGTCAGATAAATCTGATAAATCTGATGATGCTTTGTTTCAGGCAACTTAGGTCATGACAAATGCTCCCTGACCAGGAGTGCGAAAGCCTTACTGCCGATCTTCTTGACGATGACTGGAGTGTCTGCGTGCGTGTTGAAAGACAAATAGATCTTCTTGAAGTGCAACTTTTGACCCTCAAAACCAAAGACCTCCCCTGAATCACCTTCCTCATGACGAAGCACCAACGTAGGAATGTCAATCTCTGTTGGGGGCACCATCCATGCTGGACAAGGTAGGTCTGAATCAATGCTGTGATGCTTCATCCCGACATCCAAAATGTCAGAGGTGTTGGATCTTCCGTAAGCTCCAATGGCACACCTGCTGGTGGTTGATGTTGTCTCATGGTCTGACTATGAACCACAAGGAAACGACAGGGGTCATCATGTTTTATCAGGCATATATATATATATAGAACTTTGAATGGTGATCATCAAAGTGGAACACATGATTACATACAGGCCCATGAATCGTGAATGGTTAACCTGATCAATCACAGTCCATAACCTAGTAACCTACTGTCACATTGGTGGTATCATGTGTCTTGGACTGCCCAACATGAAGGCACATGTAGTACATGTACATGTTACATATTATTGTTGCATTAAAATGTTGAGTCCTCCCTCTGGGGGACCCACTCACTGGTTTGCCGTCGCTTTGTAGGACCGTCATCTTGATGAAGTACATGATCTTTGGGCGAGTGGCAAGCACTGGTGGGTTGGTACCTAGGCAGCAGCAGCGGAAGGAGCCAAAATGAAGCCAGGTGCTGTACCGTATTGTAACCCCTGCGTTGCAATTAGAATGGTGGTGCCGGTGCCAAAGATCATTTCCAAGATAGGGGAGAGAGAGAGAGAGAGAGAGAGCCGGTTTCGAGAAAAAAAAATGTTGATGATTAATTGTAAACGACTTTCAGAACTAATTCAAAAAGAATCATCACAATACTGTTTAGATACTGATGTCACCCCAGAAGTACATCTTGAAATCATCACGTTCTTCCTGGCCGACAACATTGAACAGCTTCTCCTTGAGTGGCTCATTCGGCTTGAGCTTGTCAAAGAGCGTTTTCACATAGGCTTGTGAGAGATCAAGGTCGTAGAGGATTTCCACGGTTGTTGTGATTTTCTCACCCTTCTCGAGATGACGGACATTGAAGCACAGCTTCGGTGAATCGATTCCCGCTTTCCTGCCGAATAGTTTTAGGCTGAGAAATGAACATGGGTTTTGTTTGAGCGGAATCAATTCAAATATTCGATCAAGTGTCATGGATCACACATCATTCACATGAATCACCTATGCCATAAGTATGAATGAACGTAACGTATATATGCGCACAACAAAAATATAAACATATAATGTTCTAATCTTTTATTACACATATATGTACATATATATATATACATGAATATATATATATATATATGTTTATAATGTGTGTGAGAAGTTTTCTGCAAAACTATGTACAAATATCTTTATATATATGTATATATATATGTACATATGTGATCGGCATATGTGCATGTATGTTGCATTCCATGGAGTAGGCACATGGTTTATGTAACATGAAAACCTGTAACTTGTATAAGCATACAGCAACCGTAAATCAAGACATGTCATACACATATGGCACATATGTAAACAACCTCCCATGTGTCACTGTGTGTGTATGTGCATGTGTTTTGTGTCCAGTGATTGGTGTTGATGTCATTATGTCAGCTTTTAAGTTTGAAACCCTCGGCAGTAAGGTCTTGTGTCATATGGTATGCTGCTATCGAATCGAAAACTAAAAAGGTAGTAGTATCACATTCAATCTGATCTTTTTTTTCATTATTGATAACCCCTCCTCCTGTCATCCCGAACATGTAACATCAGTCCTGCAAGCTGCCAAATTTTCCGCAGTCAAACCCATCCTCAGCAAATAGAGCGAGTCAGCGCTGTTCAACTTCGAAGCAAAGGGATCGTCTTGGCAGGCCTTCTTGAAGCCATAGGAATTCAACTTACCTTGGGAGATGATCGACATGCCATCCACACACTCCACGATGCTTGTAGTAGTAGGCTCTGCTGCCACATTCTCCTCTGTCTTGTCTGTCGGTAACGTCACCGAAGCTGAATCTGTAACGTCGGCCACTTTGAATGATCCGTTCTTGATCAAAGACTGCATTGCCGAAGAGTAAGTAGATGCAACCGTAGCAACATCCGCACCCCCCTTGCTGCAGAGCATGTCAATCTCATAGAAGGACTGCTTGTGCTTGCTGATGATGTCTGCCAGCTTGATGTTGCTGAACTCACGGCGACCAGACAAAATCTGTGTCAAGTTCTGCATCATGTACTCTGCCCGGAAGCGCGCTATGGTTTTCACTGCCAGCGGTTGAAGACAGTCTGCCATGATGGACGCATTGGTATTGGTATTCATGGCTTCATCAGGCGTCAGTTCATCCGGAACGCCCCCCTGGTTCTTGGTCTGATAGTCGTAAAGCCGAAGAGCAAGAGGTAAGCAACTCGGTTTCGTTTCTACGAGAACGGATGGCAGCTCGCGGGCCACCAGAAGAGTCAGCTGGAAGACAACATCGGCAATGTCGATGTCGGTCTCTTGGTGCACAATGCAAGTTCCAATGTTCGTCCTGAATCCATTGGAGATCTTAGTCGTCGTAAGAAAATACCTTAGATTTATAAGCGTTCTAAAAACGTTTATCCTACAAATAAATATATATATATATATATGATACTTCTATGTATATATATATACCTATATATATATATATTGATATATATATATATATTTATACATAGGTTACATATATCTATATATACATATATTTGAATATATATATATAGATATGTATATATAGAGTCCAATGGTCCATTGGTCTGTTCGTTTGATGAATTTGATGAAGGTTCATGATGATGTTATATCATCATCTGTTTGTCATGACCCCAAATGTTTTTTTTACACATTGACTATCACACAACCCCGCGTTCAATCTCACCGTCCTGTACTCACCACAAGTGCAATTCTCTTGCCATAGCTCAAGGATGCGATTGAAGGCCAAATGTCTCTTGACTGAATCCGACAAAGCAACTTCATCCCCACAGGGGAAGACTGGATTCTTGCATTTCATGGCCCCACGTTCCACATCGGCCCACTTCAAAAAAGATTCCAGTAGCGATGCCCATGGTTCCACCTCCGTTGACGAAGCATCACCAGAGCGTAAGTCAACTTGCGAAGTAGTCCGAGTCGAAGCACCTGCAGCTGGCATGACCAGCATGGCATCATAGAAAGCCGCCACCTTTTGCTCACCGCTGGCAGCCTCTGCACCCGACGATGTCACCAAGCAGTTTGATTTACGGAGTGCCTAGCCGGCTGTCAAAAAAAGGCTTTGCTAGGGAAAGTGATGAGCTGAATCCACAAGAGTCTATAACAAAGCCAATGTCCATAAGTAAGTTATGCAACTTTACGTTGTTAAATAGAATTTTTGTATGGTCGGAGGTTCAAGTTCAAGCTTATATATGTAGAACAAATGACGAAAAGAGAAGACACGTTGAAGCAGTCCGCTTTAGTCACTAGTCTATGCTCCATTTTTGGGTACCCACATGTGCCTCAGTGTACTGACCAATCGCTTCAGTCTGCAACGCTGGGCGTAGGGAGGACCATTTTTTGTGAACCTTCTTCCCCACCATGACTTCTCCTTGCAATGCGAACATCAGCCCAGCACGAACATGAGCTTTGAGCAAGGGAATCTCCATGTTCATGTACTTCATGTACTCCCCATCCTCACAGAGCAAAGAACTGGACTCAACATTGTGTGGTAGTCCTTGCTGTTTGCGAGCCACAAGCATCGCAGAGCGAAAGCTCAGCACAACATCGTCGACGAACAACTTGGGGCGTGCCAATGTCAAACCATTGGGGCCACTGATGGTAAGCTCTTCAGCCTCTCTGGTTTCATCTTCGATGTCACGAGTCTTTGCGGAAGCCTTGCATTTTGCTTTCACCTTCGCCTTTGCCTTTGCTTTTGCTTTTGATTTCCCTGCTGCCCGTGTAGAAGATTCACCTCCATCGCCGTCAGCAAAATCAGCAGCCAAAACCTTCTCGGGATCTTTGATGGTTTTTCGCTGTTCCTTCTGCAATGTCCTTTTTTTCTGAAGTTCAAAAACTTTCCCATCCACTGGCGTCAGAAGAACACCAATGTCAGCAGCGCCACCAGCGGATCTCTTCAGCAACCATGGGATGTCAGCAATGTTCAAAGGAACCTTAGCGCACTGCAAGCCATAGGCATATCAATAGTTGACATGGTTACATGGTTGAGACTGGGACTATTGGAATTTATATATTCATCAAACTTCGAACTATATATTGTACTTCTACTTGATGATCTGATGATATTTTATATTATATATGCATTGCAATGCATATGAAATCATATATGTGGATATACAATATATAGGTTCTTTAACTTGAGCTCCCGTCCTTCGACTTTTGTTGTGTGTAATGAGATCATGAGAGTAATGTACGTACTGATTCACTGTTACTTTAAGACTTTAAGTCCATTTGAAGTCCAAAAACCTCGAAGCTTCAGATCCTACTCTGCAGTTACTGTGGCTGAATCAAAGTGAACTGCTTGAGCTGTTGGTGTTGGCCCTAGGCATCTAGAAACGGCAATGGACTCTTGGCTTGCAGTTGGGGTTCTATTGTTTTGATATGACGATGCAACATGATGTGGTCATTTACATCATCATCAACTAACGTCAACACCGGAATCCCCAAAAGGCCCACAAGAAATTGAGATGATAAAATAGCTCAGACATTCGAATGAGCCATGTGCGATACCAAGCAGCACACAGGTTCAAAGCTTCTAGTGCTAAAGCCTTCTTCTCTTCCTCGGTCATAGCGTTGAAGACGGTGGCAAGGCAAGACAACATGTCCTTGAAGGTTGACACAGCATTGTCATGAGAAAGTCCAGGATCTAAGAAGCTGCAGTGGTCGGCCATAAACTGACGAAATTCACCAAGACATTGAAGCTTGGCCAAGGAATTGTGCACGTACCTTGTGGCTTCAAAGGACCGAAAGGATGCCCACACGGATGGGTACTGAACCTCCAACAGTTCTCTGTATTTCGTCTCATAGCTGGAGTGCCGGTTGGTAATACCGTGTTGGATTTTGTAGTTCTGCCACGAACGCTCTGCCTGCGGTCAAGGATGCTGACCACAGGGAACAGGAACAGAATTGAACAATAGAACAACTGAATCAGAATCATGGTTGACATTTATGTTTTATGTTGATGTAATCTTTGAAACATGTTGACACTACAGTAGTGATATGATATATCATCATGTATCATCTTAAATTTACTCATCTATACATGACAGTTCAAGAAGCATCACCGAACAACCGCATATTATCGTATGACTCGGAGCTAGCATGACTTATGCTTGTATGAGGCATGGAGTTGTTGTGGGGGTTGAAGCACCTCAGGAACCTTTGTCAGCATCTCCACAAATGATGTCTGACTGCCTTGATGAAAGGCATTGTGGTACGTGATCCTTAGTTCAAGTCCAGAGTCCAGTGTCCAAGTGGCATTGATTCATTGGCATTGTGTTCTTTGCACTTAGCCACTTCAACACGTCGTCAACTTCTAATTGTAACCACAACCCAATGACCCTGTGGCCGCATGAGACGATTCCAATGTGTTTTGAAAAATGTGAAAATCAGTCCATCGGTCCATCCGTTGCATGCCAGTAGACAATTGAGGGATCGTTCGAATTGTGAATATCATCAGGTCAGAACCATGTCATAGTGCCCGTCGACTTGTGAATTAATCTCTATAATATGTTATGATATATATATATAGTATATAGCCTGTTCAATTTACGATCGGCAACGAGCTCACCATACATACCTTCCCTTCCTTGTCTCGGTCTCAGGACAAGGCTCAAGAACTGCAAAACGCTGGTGGGGCAGCGCGAATCGAAAACGGTAGCTTCCAGGCCAGAGCGGGCAGTCAGCTGAAGGTTGGGCCACTGGTGAGAGTCTTCAGCTTCGTAAGCTTTGTAGAATGCTTCGGACCTCGACACAACGGTGAACAGTGCACCCGTCGACCGTCAGCGCTAACTTGCCTAACTTATCAGACTTATGATTTCTGGGTTGCCCTAGAGCCACGGCTTTAGATGTTGTTAAAGCCAAGGATTCGGAATCAAATGGATCGATTGTTTTTTGACAAACTTGATACTTTGACATTTGACTTTACCGATTGGTTTCGATGTAACTGGGATTCGTCAAACCAAATGGCAATTGACGGTGAGTCATGTGATCGTCATGTTGATGTTGCGTATATGCATGACACCAAACCGGACCCATATCAACTAAGTCAACCAAGTGGCAATGTGGCAAAGGTCAAAGCTTTGTACTGGAGCTCATCTTTATCATTGTCCGGCGCCACCAACCAAGCGTCTCCCCTGACGCCACGAACGATCCCCTTCTCCTGAACACTCTTCACATAGGTCGCCAGCACCGTTTCTTGCCGGCGGTCATTCAGTTCGTGCCGTGCGATCACCCGTGTCTGGCCACTGTACCACGGCAGAATCTTCTGAGACGGCACCTGCATCAGTTTTCCATTGATCGGTTGGCCGGGGTTATTGATTCATGATGTTTGACTGTTTGCCTGTTTGCCTGTTTGATTGACCTATACCTTTGAAACTCTGTGTCAAAACTGTCAAAACGAATCAATGACTATAATTGAGTAATAATTGAGAGCCAATTGATAAGAAAATAGTATTTGCATTTGAAGTTCAACTTGAACACATTCAAAAAACAATATTTCCTGGCCTTGTAACATCGAATGATTTCATCAAGGAGCACCCTCCCAGGTTGCACATGGGGACCAAATATGTCAACAAGTGATGCATCCTTCTTGTATTGCGCAGCAGGGTTCAACTGCAGACCAGTACCATTGGTGGATACGTTGGATGCATGACCAGTACTACCATTGCCCTGCGCGCCAATACCATTGCCACCATTCGAACACGTGTTCGAGTTCATGCTGATGATTGATGATGGATGTGATGTCACCAACAATGAGATCCGGAAAGGCACCCGGCTAGCTAGGCAAGTCGGGACGAACTCCGCTTGGTTGTCCCACCACAGTGGAGACAAACTGGCTGCAAGGTAGGACACAACAGCTTCCGAACTCAATCTGCATGGACAATTCGTACATGAGTCATTTTCGCGACTAGTATGATTTTGTTTTTTCAATGATTCAACGTGTGACATTCAAACATCAAGCATTGAACAGGCATTTAACCTCATGATCCTTGACCTGCATCACTTCATGGTTAGTTCATCGTCTCCATGTGAATGAAAGCCAGTGAACGCCAGTGAAAGCATGCGTTCATTGATATTGTGCATACCGTGGTATCAAAATTGAAAAACGCTTCCACATCTTAAAGTTTCATGGACAAGTGCAAGTACTGCGCATCATGCCAATGACAGCCCATGAGCTGGGCGGCCATCTTAGTATGTGTTTTATGTTTTTCTCGGCACATAAGAAATTCTGGTTTGTGGGGGGCCTCAAACCCAACACTGTCACACTGGAAAATTTGTTCCGACCAATCTCACATTGCTTCGTTTGGTTTCGATTGAGTCGGAGTCGGAGTTATGGAAAATCAAATCAGAATATGTCAGTTTGCCAGCACACAAGTAGAAAACAAAGAACTGATTACAACTGTTGGCACCGTAGGCAAGTTGACAGGTGGGTTGGGCCTTTCATTCTGTACTGAATCGGATCCTGAATCCTATAGTTTAAACGTGTGCTTCACGCCACGCTACACACCTGGACCTTTGATACCACACCAGTGCAGCGGCGCAAGCGGATTCCGTGGGACATCGGGCATCGATTGGACAAATCCTGGATTCATGATGAGATTTGACAGTTCAACCAATTCAATCAAAGCAGTCTTCAGATTTGCTTTGCTCATGTGAAGGTTCAAACAGTAAACATCAAAATGGCTGATAACAAGTTAGAAAGCTTTGTAATCATGATTTCCGAGAAATGTCCCTCAAACGGCGTGGGTCTTTGCGGCGAACCCATGCTTCTTTCAGCATGTCAAGCAAACTTTGATCGATTGAAATTTGAGTCAACCCATAGATCATGACAATGCCAATGACGTTGACATGCATGCTGTTGCCTGCCATCTTGAAGATGTTTTGACGCGATGGTGGTCGAAGATGAGAAGCCCCACCATCGTGACGAACTGCGAATGAACAGCACTGGTGATGAAAGGACATACCCCTGCGCACCGGGAATCCTTGCACGGTCAGAGCCTCTTCAGGTGTCATCCAGCGCAAGTGCCGCGATGAATACCAAATGCTTGCAGAAGACACCAATGTTGGCATCACCTCCCAAGGGGATTGGCTTATGGTTCATTCCAGAAATTGTGTTTAGTAATATTTTCCGTTGGAAAGCCCAAAACGTATGTGGGTTCATTGCAATTTCTAAAACACAATCATCATACCGGTCCCCATGTTGCAGTGATGACAAACAGCATCAACTGAGTGGAACAAAATCTTCAATACCCGTAACTCATAGTTGTTTTACAATACCTGGCCTTCCCATTGGTGCCCATGTTCGTCACTTCTGGGTTCTGATTGAGTGAGTAAAGACCATTGGGCATTTTGATTTCGTAACAACTGAGAAACTTTTGCTCACATTCAGTCAAAGATGAAAAAAAGGATGTAGCATCATCCAATGGAGGAACGGTGTTGCCCTGCTCAGTTTGACTCCAAGTGCTACAAGGTCTCTGAGAAGCCCATTCCAGCTCAGACAGCAACTCGTCTGAGTCTTCGTCCCTAGGTACTCAAATCGTGACTGATCCATGCATGCATGCGATGTGACGGTTGATCATACCAAACTACCAAATTGCTTTTGGAATTTTACAGAAGATGAAAAACAAAAGAACCACGGGTAATTGACGCATTGCATTACCGACTTCTCTGTGTTTCTGCTGTCTAGCTATGGCTATGTGACTATGTGACTATGTGTGACAGTGTACTGGCAATGTGTCATTGGAGTCGTCATTGAACAATGATAATCATGAATATGAAATCGAAATTAGAAATAGTGGTTCTAGTCGATATTCTCATATGGCCAAAGCATCAACATTGAGTGTCAGGGACCCTCGGACCCTCAGGGAAGCCATGCCCAGTTTTCCAAACATATCAGCAGCCAAGATGCTGCCAGAAGAAAATGTCCCAAGAAGTCTCAGGTCCCAGTGGCCTTGCCATCATAGAGGTAAAAGTAGTGAGCAAAGAGCGGAATCCAAGCGTCTTGACGCGATGTCGTCCACTTAGTTGGTGAAGCAACCGTTCAGTCGTTCAGTGACACAGCGAGCAGCGATAGGAAACGATTGTCTAAATTATTTGTTGATATCTATCACCACTTTGCTACGCTATCATGCAAGTCCGAATGCAGTCGGTGGTGACTGTATGGTCGTCGGTCTGTTGCGACAACATGTGAATCATGAGAATTAGAATTCATGCAATCATGCAATCATGCAATGCCGTTACAAAACTGCAGAATGCATACAGTTGCTGCGAGTCATGTTGAACATTATCACATATATATTTGTATAATATATTATATATATATATACATAATCAAAAAGTATTTCAATCTATTGTCTACTGCTGCTTCGTGACATCATGAACTGTCGTTCACGACGAACTGGCCAGCCAAACGATGAAGGGTCCAAGATTGCTGCATTCCATTCATGCATGGGAAGAGACAGCTGAAGAGCCGACTTTGGGAATTCCTTGACATTCTCTTGAACTACGACAGGCTCACCCATGATTGCTCTCTGCCCACACCAAATGATGAAGTGAGCGTGGCTCATGGCATGTTCCCCTTGTTGCTGTCCAATGGGGCTGAATGCGACACATGTGGTCCCTGCGCAATGCAGCGATGCAACTTTGCCGTCGATGGAGCATTCGCGACCATGGACTGTGCACTGGGCTCTCCTCAGCAGTGTGGCATTGGGACATGAAAATGCTATATTATTTAACGGTTATGCAGCTGGGGTGTGTACACAAGCCAAGTAAAGGTAAGAACAATGCAATGCAATGCAAGTACTATTCATAACATTCCACATGGATTGATGCAGCTATGAACGGATACACCAAATATAAAGAACGATCAATAATCAATGGGTCCAAGTCCAAGTTTCTTGAGAATGGATTTTTTCGGTGCATCACGAACCAAAGGCATAAGAACCGTGTTCAACTCGTCTTTTGCTTGCAATGACGGAAGTTGAGCCCGCAATGATGGGTGCAAGAAGTCTGCAATATCTGTGAAGATACATTGCGCTTTCGCAGGGTGGATGCTCAGTTCATTCTGACATGATTGGTTCCATTCCACCGCAAACAAATGCTCTGGATGGAAGGTTTCCAAATTGAATTCATTCTCAACTCCAGCCAACAAATGCAAAATGGAAGTGCCCGGTGCATCAATGCCCGAATAGGCTGTGCTGATGCTTGACATGCCAATCCGTTCAATCAGGTTTTTGATGGAACTCAATTCGTTCTGGTTCATACCGAGACTAGCAGCAAGGTATTCCAGCCTATCTGGGTCATCGTCCTCATGGCCCACCTTCTGAGCATGAAAGTGAGGATTCTGTGCATAGGCTCGGCACACAAAGGAAGGCCATCCTCAGGGAGCCATGGAGCGACCAAACTTTCCAAATTCAAAGTTAAGTTTAGAGTTCAGAGTTCTACTGAGTTCTACTGAGTTCTACCAAAGTGGCTCGCTCACGTTGACTCATCTACTCAACAATTAATGTCATCGCAACAAACTAACATGTCATTGATTTGATAAGCCGGCCAGTTTACAGTGGTTACAGTGTGGTTGATCGTCTAGTTGAAACTTGATCCAAGTAATCGTTTGTTGACCATTGACAACTGACCATGTAATCAAGTATTATTTTCTTTCAACCAAGATGCCAAAAGCATCCTGAAGATCGCGCACACCTGCGGCAGAGACCTCTGGTTCCTGTTCAGATTCGTTTGTCTCCGGCCGCGATGATGTGTGATGTTCTTCAGCACGTACTTCTTGATGTTCAGATTCCTGAATGTCGCAGTGATCATATATAATATACATTAGTCTTAGCAGCCTTAGCCTTTGAGTAAGTGGAATCGAACCGAGAACCCAAGCTGATAAAGTACAAAACCAAAATTGCTTGTAATATTCATTCTCAATTCTCAACTTTCAAACTGTTCCTAGCTTTTGTGTTTATCACTGAAACAGAAACAGCCGACAAACTCTTGCCAAACAAAACCAAACCAACACAAAAACAAAACTAGAATCTACCTCTTTTGGATCTGAGATTCTACATCTGATTTGGAACGTTCTGGTTGAGTGTCCATAGTGCCAGTGCCATGCTCAGAATGCTCAATCGGTTTCTCGACTTGACACGGTGTCTGACCAGCACTCTCAGGATCATCAACATTGGTAATTTCCCTCTCATTGGAGTACGGTTGGATTTCTGTCGTGGGATCATTCGTTTCAGCAGTTCTGGGTTCATCCTCACTCATGGCATCCGTTGATTCTGCTGTCAATTCTTTGGTTTCAACATCAACTTGAGTTTCCTGTGATTTCTGATCCTGACCGCCATCATGCCTTTCAGTTGGCTCCCCCTTATTGGTCCCGGTTTGGCAGGTTTGGTCGGAAGAGCTAGAAACTTTGGTGTCGGCCTCGATCGTGGCAGCAGCAATAGCTTGATCATCTTTGACATCACCAACTTGGACTCCAGGTGTCCTCAGTAGCTTATGTGGTGATTGATGTCCACTGTAGGAGGAAGGAAATGAAACAACTTATTAAAACAAAACGAATGAAACTATATGCATGATTGAAGTTATCAAAATGGAACCACAAGGTCGAAACAACACAAACATATATAACATAAGCAGAAGAATGTTTTGCCAACCTATATTTCAAGTAGCAATTCGGAAACTTCTTTCGAGTTATCTTCATCTTGTCGTAGTGCTTTGTAAACTGGTTCTGATTCATTCGGAGATGGGTCTAGGGTGCGCTTCTGCATCCAATTTGATATCGATTTCATTTTCAAGAGAGGTATGCGAGCTGTGCCCCATCCCGCTCTCATCCGACAATCAAGTGGATGGGAAACATCGACTTGAAAAGACACATTCGAGAATACCATTGCCCACATGCTTGTTGATTTGGTGGTAGACTGATGCTTCTTCAAATTCGCCGTAACCACATCTAAGGTGAACTTGGTCTTGTGCTTCTCATTGAATGATTTGCAGAAATTAGTTTGTCCATCCCACAAACACATGGCATGGACCATTCTTCCAGTTGACGAAATGTAAACCTTGCCGGAATGTTGAACTGCAAATGCGATCATAGGAAGTTCCTGTTGACCCAGTTTCTTTGATGGTCCGCTGGTTCTGAACAAAAAGATCTTTTCCGTTGATGGAATTGGTTTCACCTCAGAATCCTCATTCCTCGTCAGCCGCTGATCATCTCCTGGTAGAATCATCAGCACTGGATGTTCTAGTTCAGAAAGAGCAGACCCCGAAGAACGCTCCGATGCCGATGCCATGTCGTGTCAACGTCCAACGATGTGCAGTTGTTAGTCTTGTCAAACGCAACATGAACAGAAACTTGAAACGATTCAAATTGTTGTACTGGCTTTTCTTTAAAGAATCAATGTGTCAAGTTGTCAGGTATGATCGTGGACATCATACCACACATCATTGACGCGTAATTCCTAATCCGGAATCCTTGATCAGTAAATCAATGAACATGAATTGTTTGTTCATGATACTGCATCTGAGTTTGTTTCCATCAAACAAACTAATTCAAACTAGCTGACATCACTCAGCAATCGTTTGTTTTCGTTTGTGTTTATTCGATGTTCGATAGATAAAGTATTCTTTCAACCTTACCCTCACCCCAGCAAGGAATCATGTGGGTGGCGCGTACCGTCTCTGCGATGGAGCTGTAGACGCTGTCTATAGCATATGATCACCTGGGCATGATCGCGTGAGCGTCAACATTTAGATAAGATTATTTTCTGCTTGTTGATGTATGAATGAATGATTTAGTTTAAGCAATCCAAACATATGTTAGTCGGATACTTAAACTATATACATCATGAAATAACAATATCAGAACATATTGATTGTATTCAATATTTCATGAAGCATTTGGTTCAAAGAACAATCCATAGGATTAATGATTATAATATGATTATTAGTAGAAGCCAAAATCAATATGATACAAACAAATCTAAACATAAACATATAAGCTTGGATTATCAACATTCCCAAGTTAGGCCCAGGTTCATCCATAGTTATCGATTTGACATGAAGACCAACCCATGGATCATAAACTCTTAGGCTAGGTCAAATAAGATACCCTTAAATTGAAGAAGGTCATGGGCGGGCTGCCTTGGCTGGGGAAGGTCATGGGCGGGCTGCCCTTGGGCTGGGGAAGGTCATGGGCGGGCTGCCCTTGGGCTGGGCAAGGTCATGGGCGGGCTGCCCTTGGGCTGGGGAAGGTCATGGGCGGGCTGCTCTTGGGCTGGGGAAGGTCATGGGCGAGCTGTTTTTGGGGTGGAGAGGTCATGGGCGGGCTGCCCTTGGGCTGGGGAATGTCATGGGCGGGCTGCCCTTGCGATGGGGAGGATCATGGGCATGTTGTTGATACTTTAGTTTGAACCGAAAGTCATAGCAATACATAATATGTTTTGCATTATCATGTTGAAACCAAAAGCTATGATATCTAAATGCTTCAGACTCTATCACAACAATCTTGATCATGTTATATTCCATTAGTTTCATTAACAACTACAAACTATATGATGTGTTCTCCACTGATTCGATATCGCTACTATATAGCTATATGCATGAATAGTTCAGTATACGTCAACACGTTCACAACCACATATTTGCCTGCCATTACTGCTATGATGTTATTTTAAGGCTTGTTTTGATTCTGATCATATTTATGTTTCACCAATACTATATCATATACTTAATTTGTCAGGACAATAGTCTATACTTATGATAACATCAATGCATTTGATACTCATTCCCATCCCATCCACTGCACCCACATCTAATTGGCATTTTGTTGATTTTACAGTAATTACATATCACGTTGATTATTCAATATGCCAAGATGCCGAATTCGCCGAATGGTCAAAGTTGTTGTTATGACCTATCCAAGCACACCGTGCAATTCGTGCAATAGCTTCAGTCCAAAGCCAATTCATAGTGTACCTCACAAGGATTGGATGACAGGCGATGTCATTCATATTTGCTATGGAATAGCTGCATGATCATATTTATTGGTAGCTTGCGCATCCACAAACTGTTTATCGTTTGAATGCATCATTTACCTTGCCAAGTCATCTGAAACGACACATTCACTACAAACATGAATAACTCTTACCGACTAATGCCGCAGTACACATGTTCATCATCCAAGATGCACCGGCCGTAACACGTTGCATCGCCAGTTGTCGGTTCCCACGCTGATACCCCCAGAGAGCGAACCAATTAGACCAATCCTTACGTTTGGTGACAGCGAGATTTGGCCAATGTTTGTCGACAACATCATACCAACATTCATCAATGACTCATGACACTGTGTACCGCCCTTTTTGTAGATTATGTATATGTGTCCGATTGAAAGATATGATCACAAAGACATAGTAGGTTTACAAATACATACTAGCTTCGCCACTTGTTCTATTTTGCAAAACAGTCCAAACAGATATAGACTCAAATAAACAGAGATGCTTTCCACATAATGCAAATGCAAACCTAGCGGTTCGAAAAAAACACAACATATACATATGTGTGATATATATGTACACAGATGTATGCAAATAAACATTGTGTCAGCAATGAACACACATTTACATCAATTGCATCAAGTGCAAAAACCCTGCGATGAATGATGTTTCAAACACAAGCAGGTCAACAAGCAGGTCAAGTCAAGTATCCTGAACTCGTTGCAAAGGACACAATGAACATGTTGTCCATGGCATCCGCATAGTATAGGTCAGGTTCGCCGCAATGTAATGCCTGCACCGAGAAAGACATAGAAGATTAAGGGCTGAACGCAAAGACCAACTAAATGTTTGAAACCATGCCAGATTGGTATAGACAAAAGATATCCTTTCATAATAGTAATTGTATTCATGAGCCCACAGATCCGATGATAATTGTTATGAAGTTGTGAATTCTAGTGCTGCATTTTGGTTTGGGTCTTTTCCTGGTTGTGGTAATATTACTTCTATTGTGGTTGTAGCATGTCGGATCTTGTTTCATCTTGAATGATGAAGGAGTTTATACACTGTCTGTTGGATCGTTTACTTTGTCTTACCTCACGGTTCCATGATGCATTTTCCCGCCGATGGCCAGATAGGATGGTTCACTACTTGGTGAAGCAGATTCTGATTTAGCTCAATGTTTTGAGCTATTCCGGTTCTGGCTATTCCAGTTGAAAAGATCGCGCCAACACAGCGCCATTACGGTGACGGGAAAGTGAACTTGCAGGCTTTGCCTGCAAGTCCTGTAAATCATTCATCTCTCACATAAATGGCAAAATATGGTTCATCCTCTTTGACCTTCTTAGACTTGTGAGACTTCTTTGACTTCTTCATCTTCTTCGACGTCTTGCGTTCTTTCTTATCCTTTTTGGATCGATTCTTCTTCTTGACCTCAACCTTTAGGTTTTCATTCGTTGGCTGAAGCTCAATCTCCCATGGCAAAAACATGCCGATATAAAGGTTTGGATTGTGACCATCTGGATCCTTAAACATATCAGCATTGTCGCAAACCATATCCATAGCACCATCATTGCAAGTCGCCACCGGAGAGAGGTCCCTGAGGTCACTGACAAGGCTGCATTCCGATCCCGATCCCGAACTGGTGCATTCCATCGTTGATCCGCCGCACGAAGCAGTCGTCGAAAATGCATTGTCAATATTAGTCTCATGATGAACAGTCTTTGGGTCTTCAAGGAAATAATGGATGGCACGTCCAGTCGGGTTGGCGGGCGAAGGAGTTCCCATTGGACTGACCAACCGATGAGCCAAGACTTACTGACTTACCTACTGTTTGAGCAACCTTGTCTGCAGTGACAGCTAACATGATGCCCAAATGCCCATATGCCCATATACTATTCTACTACTTCTTCATACAAGAAATAAAATACCCCAACACGTTCACCTGATAATATATTGTTGATATATGTGGGTGTTATCCTTCTCCAGAACTTGAGAACCATAAACATAAATACATACAACCATATCGAGAAAACACTATTGATTAAAGTATACAGTATACAGTATATAACAACTAACATACTCGCCAGCTCCATGAATCCATGAATCGATGCTCAACGGCTAACTGAATCATTGGGTCACTTGATGCCGAAGATGATGAACATGCAATGTGCTCAGTGCTCAGTAATTAAGGATCAAATAGCTACGGGCTACGAGCGACCACCCCAGCCCCAGTTGGCCTCGCCAAAGCTGACCCGGTGTCAACTGCCAGAGGACGATGCGGCAGCGGAGGACAAGCCAGAAGCTTCAGCAGCATCCGTAGCCAGCCTAGGTGATAGTAAACGAACCATCGCACACTTCAGCATTCAGCATCATCATCATCATCATCATCATCATCATCATCGCCATTCACACAGCTGACACATGTCTATATGAGCCCTGTACGACATTCATTAAGTATTACATTAAGTAGTACATAGTACATGCAAACATCGAGTGTTGTGTACTTGTCTTGCATCAGAGACGTTATGATAAGTTAGGATATCAAAAGACCTTAAGAGTCTTAAGAGTCTGAAGAGTTGCCAAGTCAAACCAGTTCAAGTGTCCTTTGAAGTTTTGAAACCATATCAAGTAATGATTGATGGTTCATGATTGCTGGCATGTTGAGAAGTTTGACAAGTTTGACAAGGACAACCAACGGACCAACGGACAAGCCACATTGTAATCCACCTTTTGCAGAAGGCACACAAGACCGGTGACTGCCGCACTCGTGGCAATAGATCAGCGTGGTCATCTTTTTCAGCAAAGCCAATGAGCCTCATTCAAAGAAGCATAGAGGAACCAGGAACTGTCTGAGCATGTAGCTTTCTAGCAGTCTAGCAGTCAGTCTGGGCAGTCAGTGATACAGTGTTCCAGTTCAATGGTTTCAAGTTGTGACAATCATGAACCATCATATGTAAAGTAGGAATTGCACATGTAATCCCCCGACAACTAATGGACATCACTGGAACATTATAATATTGGTATCAATAACTTAGTAATGTTAATACATATGATCATAGAACCTAAAACCATGACTAGACATGCTAAGCTGCTAAGCTCATCTTGTCCGTCTCATTAGCACCACTGCTGCAATGAAGAGCTAGTCTGGTTGCTTCGTTTGCTCTTGAAGTAAACTTGAAGTATTTGATTTTTCAGATCTATTATATGTATCCACCAATGCACCAAAGGAAACGTCTAATATTTTGAAGTTACTGAGTCATTGCAAGATCCAAACTCACAATGCAATGCCATGGTTGAGATTGAGTCAGCTGATATCAAGTCCATAACTAAAATCCTTCCTTCCATTCACAATAGCAAGAGCAAGTGACGAACTCCAAGAGCATTGGGATTCATCCGATGAGTCGTTCGGGCCGTTCGCGCCAGCAAGCATCGGTGCTGGTGCCAGCAACATACGTGGCAACATACCAATGGAAACCCCTGGTAGGTCAAAAGCGACTGAGTGCTCTGACTTGTCGGTTTTCTCTGCCAAGACCGAGTTACATGTTCTGTGACATGATAGTGCACAAAAGGCACATCTGTGGATATTACTGCGCACGTCATCCGAGAGGCAAATTTGACATTTATGGATTCCAATGCTTGCATCGTCAAACGAAATTGCTTCTTCAAAGACACGAACATGCGATGCAATTGCATCTTTGAACATGGTCCAGATAGCAACAATGAGAGATGGCATCTCGGGTCGGTCAGATTTCCTGACTTTTCTGACACTAGCACCGACAGCAGGAACCACCATATGTATGTGAGGTGTTTGAAAATCACGTGCTCGCTGAATGAAATTCACTGGGCAAATGATTTTGTTGTCCGAATCCAAGAATATCTCACGGCCATGCTTCAGGTTTGAGGTACTCCACTGGACAAATTTGACAGTTGCCGTTTCATCTTTGACTTCCAAAACCAAAGACATCTCACCGTTGTCACCACGTGGTTTGTCCTTGCCCTGTTCACGGAAAGTCAAAGCTTCACAAATTTGCCGAACATTGATTTTCCAATGGTCCACAAATGCATTGGCCATGGGTTCTGCCACCGATTGTTCAAATCGAAACCTTTCAGCTTCCCCAATGGTAGGATCATAGCTTTTGTCATGTGGTTTGCAATCACCATGAGAATTACCATTACAACCAGGACCATGCCCCGACTGTCCCAACAATATCTGTTGAAGAATGGCCTCTTGTTGCTGATCAGCATCCGACATAAAAGCCGTAGAATCCGTTTTTTTCGCAGAATCGCACTGATCCTGCAAAGCATCGGCGGCCTCAGTGATTCCAATCTCGGACACCTGCGCGGTCCTGTTTGCGGCACTTGCTGCCATGGACACATTTAACTGTGACAACTGATCGAAGTCATTGTTATCAAAGTCAGACCCTGCATCGTTGACTGAAGATGCATCGTCAATTTCATTGTCGTCATCACTGAAGAGCAGTTTCATGACTTGGGCATCACGTTCTTTCTCTCGACATTGTTTGGAAACAATATCTTCATCTGAAGCCGAATCATCACCATCCGACATATCAGAACTCTGGCCAGTATTGACATTGCCATCATTCTCTGAAGTGTCATCCTCATCATCAATCGCATCATCCTTGTTGTTTTGTTTTGGTTTTGGTTTGTGTGCATATCGTGCTCTCAATTTGCACACTTCACTAGGTGGACCCACTGGATCGATTATGGACCCATCTTGAAGCGTCAACTTCATGTTCATTTCTTGAACAGATATGCCCAACATCGGTTCACCACGATTTTTGCGATCAGTTGCAATGGTGCACAAGGAGGCGATGATTGCAAGCGACGTCTGAAATTCAAAGCCGGAGCTGGAACCGACTTTGGAGTTAGAAACAGCAAATGCCAAAGCCCCATCGTTTCCGACTGCACATAGTTTCACCATCAATACTTGTTTCCCGACTGTCATGCAACTAGCCCAAGACACAAAGTTGCGATCGTTTGAATGGCAAGGAACCACCAAAGCCATCAACTTGTTTGGGGCAACTGTTTTGTCTTTCCAAAACAACCTGAATTGTTTCATGAAGAGAGTGTGATACTTCATTGCCCACCTTGAAGCTTGAAGAGAATCGGCATCCACTGGATCATACAACAATGGTTTCCCTGGTTGAAATGATGTATTCAAGTTGTTGGAACTTGGCGATTCCCATCGACTTTCATCATCTTGCAATGAGTGATACCCTTCACCAAAAATTGTAGCAGATCTCGCAAGGCATGCTGCAAAGGGCTTAATGTCTCGAACCCTGCACCCTGGGGCGTTCATCGCTATGAGCTTCCGTAAGCAGACTCTGCTCGACAAGAGTGCTAGTGAGATCCGATTGTTGTTTGAACGCAGAACTGCAAGTTTCACCATTGAATTGAGTGATTCAAGCTCTTGAATGTCAGTTCTCATCAAGCTAGCCGATTGCAACAAAATTGCTCTCACTTTGCTATGGCCAGGAACAATGCCGGTAACCGATATGATTTCCAGCTCCTCTTGGCAACAGCTCCGGAACTTACGAGCGTTCATCTCGAGCAGATCAGTGGCGCAGTCCAAGAGCTCCGAAGCAATTCCTACCGGCAGGGGAGAGGTGTGCGCCACAAGCCAAAGCCAAAGCCCTTTCGAGTCCTTTCGAGTCTTTCGAGTTGAAGGTTGATTCTTTTTGCTTGCAGCTATGATGCCTCGCCTTATTTAATGTAAAGTTGTAAAGTTGTAAAGATCATCAAGTAACGACCATATCTAGCTTCCCTAGGAAATCAGTGTTCGTTTGTTCAATCTTTGGACAGGTAGTATATTCAAAACATGTGGTTGCCAAATTGTCATCTCCAGCTGATTTAACTTATTTGGTGATTCAGTGTTTATCATCACCATATGTTGAGACTTGAACCTGACACCAACCCACTGAACAACACACTGGAACCAATCCACCATATGAATGAACATGCATGATGCGTACTACCTATGATACTGATCAACGACTAGTGAGCACTGAGCACCTGACAATATATTTTCAAAGTTTTGTTACATGAACGGAGCATGGTAGGTAGGCATATGGCTGGCACACTGAGAACCATTGGCGGCGCTGACATGCGAAAACGGTGTCTGACTGTCTGGCCTCGTTGCACTGCGCAAGGTGATCCAGGATTAGCCTTGATCAAGAAGAACAGCTTCCATGGCCACCTGAAAGCCGACACAAGCAAGCCTTACGCGGTTACACTCAACACAGATGAATGATAAGATATATAAGTGAAGTGGAAACCGGAATGAATATAGAGTTGGTTGGATTGGATTAGACTGGATTGGATACCGGATATCCCTTTACATAGACCTGAACTTCATTTGAAGACATGATCCATCATGTTATCATGTTATCAGGTTATGATTTATCATGTCAAAATGTTGCATACTTCTAGTCAGGAAAACCCTGGCTTCAGGCTTCGAAACGTTGGGGTCTGGCACCCCTGGCCAATCAGGCGTGCCTTCAAGTGCCTTCAAGACTCAAGCTAGTTTTGTTTGGGGGGAGAGCATGTCGGTTTTCCACTGTCTGATGTTGTTATGAAGAATCGTTGTCCATTAGTGGTGGGAATTGTCTCACAAGAAACGAAGCAACCGAAACCACAGTAGCAAGTGACAAGTAAACGAACAAATTCATATTTAGTCGAATGTAATGACGAATCATTTGCCGAAAGATGATGATACTGTAAATGGAAAGAACAGATTCCACTTTGGCCACTTGATGATATCCATGACAGGTTGTTGAAGCCTACACCCCACTACATCCACAAAGCGATCAGGCGTGGTATGGTATGGCCAGCTCATGGTTGGAATGACGAACAAGGTGAACAGGGCAGAAGGCAGTTCAGGTTCAGGAACTGAATTTATAATTAAGTTACATTATTGCCGGTTGTCATGTCATGATGTCATGACATGTTGGTTTATGGTTTTATTGGCCATGGTCAAGTTGGTGATGGTGATGATGCGATGATGCTAACTAATTAACTAATACGGCACATGCGACTCATGCTGGCATTCCATACATTGATGCTGGTTGAAAGTTGAAAGTAGGTATTTCATTTTTGACGTTGGATGTTCGGTCCATAATGCAGGCCGTAGGCCCTGCAGGCTTACAAACCAATAGACTATATGACTATACGTCGACCATCAGTCCACATGTGCCACATGCCGATGCATTGAAGAATTTATGAACTGATACTAAACGATCATAGAATTTTAAACAGTATACGTTAGCAAAGTATGTGACAGTAAGCCTAGCTCTCGGCCCCCCAAGCCAGAATGTGACGATGCAGTTCGAAAGATTCGAAATGTCAGAATGTGATGTAACAGTGTAACACTGTAACACAGTAGAATGTCAAATGTGAAAACAAATAAAACCCTGAAAAACAAATGCTAATGCCGCTAATTTTTGTGACCATGATCTCGGATCGTTGAGGTAGTACATGGAATAAACCCTCGCCTGATCAGCTCTATTGTCTAATGTCTCTATTGGACCAGGATTTATGAACCACGACTTCGACTTCAGTAGTTGCTTGTGCACTGCGCATGGACATACATTAACTACTCCTGATTTGAATTTATCAAATATCAACCAACATTGTCCACGTCCATATTTGTACTGTCCAAAATAAAAAACAAAGTGATGTGCACATTATCTGTGTATCATGTGTAGTTCAAAACTTCAAAACCATCATCATCCGTTTTATGGGTTGTTGCCGTGTTAAACTGGTTTCTTTTCGATTTGGTTATCCGACTATGGATATCGATATGCTATGGTATGCTGCCATGCTATGCTGCTATGCTAGTGTTGGTTTCGATAATTTGGCACTAGCAATTTACCCTTGACCAACCCGTGCAACTAACTCATCAACAAAGGCTTTATGCTGAGTGTGGCTCTGGAAACATAAATATAACCGAACTTCATGCATGTAGTGAAAGTCAGTTAGGCTGTTGTTCAAATCAGTCGAATGCGGGTGTCATTCCATTACACAATCATTACATCTCTTTTGACACACAGTAGAAGATAACAACACAAGAAGCGCCACAGCGTGGGCTGTACCATTAAACACCCCAGGCCAGCCTGTCAAAAAGCTCGACCACCCGACGACGAAAACCAGCATAGTTCCGCAATGCCGTGGACAGCGCAATGGATTTCAAGACGTTTGTGTTGAGAGTGTCACCGTGATCGCCCCAAATCCGCATTCCCGACACTTTCCGGATGATGTCGGAACTCCAAGAGTCATATGAATCACACAAAGCCCTGAACTCCGCATCAATTTCCCAAATTCGTCTGACCACAAGCTCCACCACAGGGATTGAATTGGCAGGTGTGGGTGTCTTGAACGCGCTAGATGAATGCCATGCCGAATATTTCGAAAGTATGTTGAAAAAATGTCGCACGGGCCCTTTGGTGTGATATGACACATGCACTGCATACCAGAACAGCGGATCTTTCAGTACCTCAAGGGAACCCTTCACCCATTTGCTCACTTGAATGCGATATGCCTCTTGGTCATCGTTACCCCCAAGTTCATCCTCATCATCATCCATATCATCAGCATCCCGTAATGGATCATCGCCGCCCTGCCCACGCCCTTGCTGATCATTGTATTCCTGAGTCGCAAAAGTGGCCAAGAATGCAGTAAGCACGTGCTCAGGCGCTTCAAGCAGGAATTCTTCTGCACCTCAGGGGCAAATGGGATAGACAAAGAACGAGATCGCTCAAATATGAAATCTATAAGCGTTCACAACTTCACAACAAGTCATCCACATCAACATCAAGGAATTCATCTTAACGTTGATAAGTTGATAGGTCATAATGTGCAATGTACAAGTGCAACTAATGATCATCATCATCCATGTTTTTGGTTTTTTGTTTCTATCATTGCACTAGCAACATCAGTGACAGGGTCATGATGATCATACATAAGCTTCACTTAGCCCCGTCATATGAACCTTTACCTTCAACAAATTCAACAAACACTGAGAAACAAATTACACAAAAAGCCTTCTACACTCTGCAATCCGTTTTTTTGATGTACTAGATAAAGTCAGTCTCCTCCTCTATATCAGTTTGACTGTCGTGCATCCAAGAAACAATCAACCGATCCCCAGCGGCCGCTGATGGGAGCGGGTGGCAAATGGGATGATGCGCGAAATGACCATGGTTGTGGGACAACCATTTGCCATGTCTTCACCAATTTAGAACCATGGGCCCTCCAACAGTGGCACACCTTTGCAATGGACCCAAAGTATTTCCATGTTCTACCGCATCGACTAACTAACGAGTCTAGTGATGGATTTCAAAAGGTCCGATGTAAGCAAATGCAGTTGGTGCTTGAGACAAGGTAGTCAAAAGCAAAGTTGGTTGGCAAACTGCTCGGTGGCCAGAGTGGTCTCCAATGATTTCCGAAATGATAACTGATCCGGCCCATTGTCAGTGCACACACACCAAACGTGCAAATAAGAATTTGGCAATGATCCATTCCTTAGGTTGCAAAGTAGTCCGAGCTATCATCGGTACCCAACCACTGTAACACTGAACCCAAGACATTGGCTTGAATGGAATAATAACAACCATTATCATCATGTTCAGATGTCCTATGTCTTTTGACCTAGGTCCTGGAACTTGAGCGGTCTAGGGTGTATCTTGATACATCAATAGAGAACTACAATTACAATCACAAACCGCCTTACTGCAATTAGAATTCTAAACTTGGGTTGACATCCCAAGTCGTGGCTGCAGCTTACGTCATCTTGAGTCATCTGGAGAAATGAACAACAACTTTACAACTTCTAGTAGGACAAGTGTCTTCATCTTTTCTGCAATATCGTCCCACATCCAGCATTTCACGAGACTCAGTTGCTTGGAGACGATCGCCAAATTTCCCTGCGCCGTGCCCTCCGTGACGACTTGCAGGTCACACCTCCGGTCAGGTCGGCAACAAGTTGGAAACCAACACCGGAGAAGACTGAAGTCCAGACCCATGTCATAACTGACCAACTGTGATAACTATGTATTTGTTAATTTGTCACTGTCTGTCTGTGTATGTGATGCGTCCATGCTAAGATTAACCAACAACAACCATGGCCCATGACCCGTGACTATCATTCTCATCAAGACCGTCATCACAGCACACCACCCCTGCGTTTGTCATAGGAGTCAGTCATAGGTCCTAGGTATCTCATCAATCTATTTCTGTCATGCATGAACGTAATGTACATACGTTAAAACAGTTTGTCCATTCAGTCAGGTGAGTCAGTCAAGTCATATAACGACGGTCGCACAATAGTCCTTTGATCAAATCCGTTTGTGACTTATCCTATCTTTTGGGATCTTTCACCCTGGTCACTTCAAGTTGTCAATGGGTGCCTGCTGCCCTGCCCAATGTCCTGGCCCTCACGGTCTTACATCTTCTCATTTTATCCATCATCTCTAACAACCAAACTGATAGAAAATGGTGTCAAATTACAATATGTTTAGTTCAAAATAGTTTGATGCAATGCTACAATGACAATGGCTGCTTTCTTAGATTTATTTCATCACTTTCAGTAGCAACTAACAATCTAATTCTAATGTCTACCATTGACTTTCTAAGACTTTCTATGTTGCTCCATATTTGTTGAAATCCAAAACACATTGGCAACATCATTTTCAAGTCTGAGTCTCTGAGTCTTACCGTCAATATTATATGTTTCATGTTCTTGTGGCCAATGTTGGCGCTTCATGAAGTTTACGACCCCAAATTCCCCCACCCCAAGCCCACAAATGAGCACGTGCAACCAAAGCACACTGTGGTATGTGATGCAAATGCATGGTGCCACAAATCATACTTGCTGAGTTGATCGGGAGAAACAAGAAACGAACTTGTCAGAATCAATCCTTGTAGCTTGTTTCTCCGCCAGACCCCACTATTTGTAGCATCCCCTGAGAATGCAGTACCGCCTAAAAAGAAAGGCGCATCAGCCAATGCAATTTCATCTGTTGAGTGTGGAACTGGGACTCCCAAATCGTGAGCAGCAACCACTGCATAGTCAACATCGGTGAGTGCCAATGATGGGCTGACAGTTGCTTGATCTTTGTTAGCCAAGAAAACTGAAATTCGATTCAACACATCACTGATGATTTTGTGGAACGCGGCTGACCGCATCACAAGCATGGCCCAAACAGATGTCTCAGCACGGCAAACGGTTTGTCTTGATACATCAAACAAGATCGCCAAAGGAAATGCCACGGCCGACGACAATGCCAAAGCTTTCCGAATGCCCAATGCTACAAACCCAGTCTTAGTAAGTCGAACCTTCCCAGTTGAAATTTGAAGAGCCCTGTCATCATCATCATCAAGCTTGCACATCTCAACATCATTGCGCTTGTTAGACTTGACCAGCTGGTATTTGTGTGCACGTTTCATTTTTTTCAGCTGTTTCTGGTATTCATCACACTTCCCCTGCAAAGAAAAGATGCGCTTAATCAACACTGCCTTGTGACAAGAGTTCAAATCTTCTTCTGTGACCTTTCCCCAGCGAATGCCACGTCTTTGGGTTGGTAGCCTAATCTCAGTACTTTGCGATTGGCTATCAATCACTGTCAGTTGGAGTTGAGTTTCCTCCACATTCGACATTGAAGATGCTGATGATGATGATGCACATGTACCCGGCGTTTGGGATGATTCAGAATCGGAAACATTGCTGTTCATCCGACGTGGTTGCAGTGGCTGCACTTCTAAACCACCACAACTCTTCCCCATCCGCAACCCCACCGGCAGATTTCCCATAGAGATCCGCCGCTGACACTCTTCATGTACCAGCCCATTCCACCGATCAGTACTTATCTCTGGCATAAGGAATGTGATAATGCGCAAGGAATACCATACACCAGTTGAAGATAGTCGCACATAGGAATCCTTATTGGTTTGATTTTGCCATGAAGCTTGTTCATGCATTAACGAAGCATGTAAAGCAGTAAGTCGTGTGTACCAGTCAGTAAAATGATAGGTAGCAAATTTTTAGGCTTACAGATATGAAGCAAATACCAACGATTGACTAGGCAATATGATAGTCAACGTTACACGTTTTGAACAGCACATGCTAGTGGAATCCTAGTGGAATACATGAGACTGAGAATAGTGAGTGTGCATGAACTGTGTTTTGATTCTGCTTTGATCAGTTTGATGTAATCTCACAAGGGTCATATCATATTTTGAATCTTGATGAACAGTTTCCAAACAATTGAACAAGCCACCGACTGCATTGTTGATTTCTTCCCATACCCAATGACAAATATTTAAGTACAAGTCTCAAGTACATCTTCTCGATCCACAAGCGACATCATATCAGAGAATGATCGCCGCCCATGCCGCCGCGCAGCCGCAGGCGTTGGAAGCGACTGGATTGCGAGTGAGCTGAAGAAGCCGCACAACCTGAGTTTCGTGTTGCGGCATGGGTGGGGTTCTTTACATATGTTACAAGTATCAAAGGTATTCAGAATGCAAAAGCATAGGAAGCAGCACCAAATACCAAACACACATCAGTTGTGTTGTGCTACTTTTTTTTCTAAAGCTGAAGTCCGAAGTTGATTGGTTGCAAATTTTGTTTTTTTGTTAAATCACTTGCCATATCATTTGAATATCTTACACTGATGCCGTTCGAGTAACTCATCTTTCGAAAGGACCAACTCTAGGCCAGCATCGGATCGTCCCAATCTCGCCCGTGACAACAGGCGCATGGCTTGCATTGCCATCCCTAAAGCTTGAGTTCTTGCGTTACCAATTGAAAGTTTTTGTTTGTCAGTCGATCGAGTCAAATTCCCATATAAAACTATTTATTGTACTCCCGTCGTTGATGAGGAACTACGTGTTGGAAACTGGTCACACTCAATAGGCATACGTAGGGAACCCTGCCCAGATGGAAATGACAACCGAAACAAACACTAGTTGCAATGAGTTACAATTTGTGACGTTCGGAGCCTATGGTTCTTGATACAGTTCTTGTTAATAGTTTCTTCTTCTCTCACTCTGGTCGCTGGTGACTGGTGACACTGGCCATTAAAGAAATGGAAAACAATACATATCGTATGTCAGCTGTTGTTTGATGCATCTTAAATTCTGTTTGTGTAAGTATTGTCGTCCAAACCCAAACCTGACTAGCCTTTGCCCGGACATTGTGTCCACTGATTGGTCCATGCTGCGTTGGTGCGGCCTGTGGAAAAACAAGGCCGTGGCAACATCTATTCACCACCGGGATGTGTTGTGTTTAATGCGATGTTCACACAAATGACCTCTTCAATTCCTTGTTGGTTTGCTCGCCTGAACTATGAATAAGCATACCCAATCTATATACAAATCGATCGTGTGGATCAAGAATGCAAACCTGGAAGCTTAAAACTTATCTTTGTTGAACAACAACATTGTTTATAACAAAACCAACTAGCATATCTTAACAAAATTGATGGCATTAGCAATAAAAAATGTTGCCAGCACTAGATGGTACATACCATGCCAAACATATTGATTGAAAGCATAAATTTTGAAGAATGTTCTTGAAAAAAACACAACTCATGTTTTTTTTCTGAGTTATACCAGTATCGTCATACCACTGAAATTGTGTAACTATATCGTTTTTCCCCAATGGTAACCAAAGCTGCCTGTCCACCTCTAGTTGTATAAGCTGTCATGATGTATACATACCAATGCCCCAAGGGCAGTAACAACTGCCGTGCCCTACAAGTTTTGGAACATAACTCAAGGTGGTTTTGGACATGTTTACTAGTTTAATATAAATCACCATAAATGGATGGTAGGTTTATGGCTGTGGGTTTCGCACACTAATCACATCTAATCACTATTATCTGATATCCATGACTATCGTCATCATTATTATCTAGTATTGTTATTGTTCTATCCATTACTATTGTTATTCCCATGTTATCATACATTATCCCAATGATGTGGAAATAGTACATAACGTCATTGGATCACAAATTAGAATAAGGAATTTCACAATATCATCCTTGTTTTTTTCCTCTCTCTCTCCCTCTCCCTTTCCATCGCCATCTCAGAAAGTTCAACAGAAGCTGATATCATCCTTTATTGTTAGCGTCAGCGTTTATTTCATGTGGTACCCTCTGGTAAACTGACATAGCTATGGAAAATCAACAGAATAGATAAATCATCTACATACTATAAATAAATAACCAATTTTCCATAGAAAACTGTTAACTGGAGGGTAAACTTGCCATCCACCATATGGGTAAATTATAATATTTCACTAACCTGAATTAAGGCCCACAATGGGGATGATTTCCCTTACTAACCATGATTCCAGGCTTCGGTCGCGACATGAGTTCGTGATCATTTTTTTTACCCGGATGGTTTTACATTGTTGTTTAATGGTTATAAATGGATATAAATAATAAACCATCTGGGTAAATTTAACAACCATTAAAACCAATGTTTAAATGGATATAAAACATTATTTACACATCTGGTTTACCAATGGTTCTCACTGGTCCTACATCTATTTACATTGGTAAACAATGGTATACCAGATATTGACCCATGGTTTTACATTTATGCCATTGGTAAATGTTTAAATGGTTTACCATGGTTGTTTAATGGTTGTTAAACATTGGTAAACCCCGTTGTTTTACCAACGTCTTCCAGGTCACATGTCCTCCACGACACTCCTTTGGTGGCTCCGTCGCCTCCAAATGCACCGCGGTCCTCTGCAGCGCTTGGCGGCAGCGGTCCCACACCATGGCACCACCTGCGGAGTAGACCCGCCAAGTCCTACCGGTAAACTAACAGGTTCCTATGGGAAATCACCATCTTTAATAAAAAAAAATCACCATAAATCATCTAGAAATTGGTTAAACTAACAGTTTGCGAACTGGAAAATCACCTGTTTTTTGAATAGGTAAATCAACGAACTAAATGAGCCATGGCTTCAAATAGCAAACTGTTAAACTACCAGAGGGTAGTTCTTTTTAGTGCCATGCTTGGGGGTACAGTGGAACAAAGTGAAACGATAAATAAGTGGGTTATATAAGTTATCATGGTTCCAACTTATTTATATATATATATTACTTAAACTTATGGAGGTTAAACTATGATAAGTAGCCAAGTGATTGTTATATAAGTTATTAGTGGCTTCTCTATATATATATATGTGTGTGTGTATATGGTTGTAGAGGTCGCTAATATCCTAACTTATGGAGGTTAAAATCCCATCGTTATACTGATTAAAAGCCCCTGGCCTGCAGCCCCAGTGGGATTTGTTTTACCTCCAACTAGACATACTTAGTAATTATTAATAGTTATACTAATACTTAGTAATTACCTCCAACTTATGGTTACATCATAGTAATTCCAATACTATAACTGAACCATGAAAGATAGCCCTATCCCATCTCGTTGCCCTACTTGGTAGATAAACTTCCCTACTACTTATAGGTTAGTTCATATTCCCCAAACCCAGGTATGGTAATTCCATATAACCAATAAACCAACATGTTTTCAAAAGCTCAACTGCACCCGCACGCATCCAGATCTGCATATATATATAAATACATCACCAGTTGGAGAATTCTTATGGTTAAACACAGCTTATGGTTAAAGCCAACTTATGGGTTTGTTAATAGTTATAAGATGTTGTAAGGTGCTGCCTTCACATGCAGTTTGGCAGCTGAGCAAGTGCGTGTGCGAGTCAATCCCCAGCAATGGCTGACCAGTGATCACATCCCCATAGTTATACTCCTATACTTATCTATCCAGATCTGGATAATTACATAAAAGTGATGATCTAGTGGTGATAAAATCCCAGAATTAGACTTATCCCATAGTTATACTTATCAAAGCCATATCACACATCTGGGATTCTAACTGACCCAGTGGTTTTATAATCCCATAGTTATACCCATAGCTACCTGGTTGGTGGTTGAGCCACCCCTCTGAAAAATATGAGTTCGTCAGTTGGGATGATGAATTTCCCAACTGAATGGGAACAATAAAATTCATGTTCCAAAGCACCAACCAGATATTAATATCCATATTTATAAGTGGCTAAATACCCCCACAAAGTTTTCACCCATAGTTATACCCATAGTTTTACCCATAGTTATACCCATAGATGCCCACAGTAATAATTACCCATAGTGCCATATAGTTATACTTATCCAGCTCTATATATAAGCTATACCCATAGTGCCATAGTTATATATATATATATACTTATCCAGCTCTTCTATAACCACCAAAGCCACGGGATTTTTCGCCTGATATCCGCAGGTTGCGCCCCAGCAGCGCCACCGCGCCATTGAGACGCCGCCCCGCGCCACGGAAGGCACCCAGGTGATCAGTGGACAGCGGAGTTTGGAGGAGTAGGTCACTGGAAGTCAACACCTGGGGAATTTCGAGGAAAATTGCTGGTTTAACCACTGAAAATATGTGGAAAATGGGTTCAAATAGAGATTTCTATGGGAAATTGTGAATGACTTGGGTGTTTTAAGCAACAACAATTGTTGTTTAACCACGGAAAATGATGGAAAATGGTGATTGAACACACAAAAATCAGCAATTGAACCGCGAAGAATTGCAACTTTAATCAACACACATATACGCATGGACAATTTAACCAATGAACATGGAGATTCTTTTGGCATCTTTTGACAAAAGGCTTTGCGCTTTGTTTAACCTATGAAAAAATGGATTTGACAAGCATTTGGTTTGATGTGTAGGAAATTCTGGGGGACATTGGCTATACCATGCTTTATCCCTGAAGGTAGTTGTTTTTGTCTGCAAATGTTCCTTTCAACATTGGGGCTAATCATATGAGGTCACATATGTAGAAAAACATGTTCAAGCAGCCAAAAAGGGTGGTTCTTAACATAACAGCCAACAATCCAGCAGAATCCAAACAAATACAGCTGCGCAACGCAGCAGCACCTTCGCAATCCGATGTGTCTCAAAGGTTGAGGCAGCGCCAGTGGGAGCCATCAGAATTTCATCACCCCTCTGCCAGGCAGTTGGATGCTCCAGCCGTATTCGCCGAGTGCCAGCTGCAGCACTGGCAGCCAGATATGTCCAAGACAACTTGGGCCTGCCGTGCAGTTCCAAACGCCCGGTGTTGCTCACGAACAAAACGCGCGAGAGTGCTAGTGGTGGAAAATCTGGCAAACCCGCGCGTGAATAATCAAAAGTGTCATGCAACTCATCAGGCCCTGATAGCCTCAGCCGAGTCGTGCCGGGTCATCAAACAGAGCAAATCCAAACACACGACCTGTGTTGAGGTCCGTTGAACACGTGACGATCGATGAAGGATATAGTTCCAATAATTATAACATATATGCTACTCTTCGTTCCAGCCTTTGATTATGATGTTTTTTCCCGTGGTTTTCAAATGCCGCCACCATGCTGCTATGTTCAGTGAGCACTGCCTGCAATATGACAGGGAGTATCCCAAAGTCGTTTCCATCTAGAATTGATCAAAATTGTGCGGTTTTACGGGGATCTTGTTACCAAATTGCACATCCTGCCATCATATTGAGCTATGTTCGAGCCATACTGTCATACAGTTATGGCCGTTTACGTATTATAAGTTGTTATAACTGGTTATAACTGGGATTATACCCTCTGGTAAACTAACATAACTATGGAAAATCACAATTTTTAATGGCAAAACTCACTATAAATGGCCATGTTCAGTAGCTATGTTTGTTTACCAAAGGGTATAATTCCATAAATGGGGTTGAACATTCTTATACCTGGACATACCAGGTGAAGGGCATCATACCACGCATGGCACCACTTCCAATCAACTGAAACCGCGCGCTAAGTCGCTGTAGCTGGAAATCTCCCTCGAAGGCGTCTTCGACGCATCCGACCCACAGTTCACCATCCAGCCGTAGCAGTTGCGTTTCGATGTGCAACTGGCTCTGTAAGTCAATGACCAGCCGTTTCCCTTGGGTGAATCAGCCCAGATGGAAACTGGGAAACAAAATCATAGAGGTTGTGATTGACAAAGACGGGAACACGACATATCAGCATAATAAGCATTTTTTAATCTACCCTCTGGCCATCAAACATGGCAATTGAAAATCCAGTGTAGCATTGTAGCTGTTTTTATCCACTAAAACTTCATCTTTCAAGGTTATTTTCAGGCTAGCCATGTTTGATAAGCAAGCATTGAAAAAAACATTTCCAGATAGTACCCAGCGTCCGGGTGGTACAGTGATACTTCGACTTTTGATGGAAACAGCTTCCGTTCCGCCCAGCAGGCAATCCTCCCGCAGCACCCAAGGTAGTCCCGACCTTGGTACCTGACACGGTAGCGCCACTTCGTGGGCAGGACATGCGGTGCCCGGCTGAAGGAGGGTGAGACAAACAAGCGAAAAGCAAAGCAACATGGCTGCGACATGGATATAGCACTTCTCTGAAATTCTCTGAAGTCGTGTGTTTTATATAATAACTCAGTACAGGTACCCCCCCAAGAAAAAGGAATTCGTAAAAGTCAAGTGTGACGATTTCAGTAGGGTTTGATGTTCTATTTTTGTTGGGGTGACTATGAAAACAATCAACATCTGCCCAAATGATGGACCCGTCCCAGTAAGCCCAATGAAAAGCAACCATCACTGGAGGTCATTTTCTGAACACCCCAAAGATATAATCCGTTTTATGGGTATACCCAACAAGAAACCCCAAACTTTGGGATGGATTTTAATCATCACCTTTCATATGTTTTCCATAATTATCCCATACTTAAACATTAATTACCCCTCAAGTATCCCATAATCTCAAAATCATGTCCAGTTTCTAGTGGGTTTACCAGGTTTACCATGGTTTACCACATGTCTAAGGGCAGAAATGGAACTCCACACAGCCGTCACCAAGGGACATCAGCATACTTGGGCTGCATCTTGCGGTCCCAACACAAGTTCAAGCCTGGTGCGTGCGAAAGACCCAAGGCAGAACGCAACGAACCGGTGGGAATGTCACTAATGTGAAACGTGGGGAAGCTGCCTCAAAGACTGGTTGGTGGTCAAACTAGCTTTATAGGGTTTATTAATGATTATAATAGTTCGCTGGGGTTGCCATGCAACTTATCTGGAAAAAATGCCACAATTCACTCACCTTAAAAGCTCGGCGATTTTGGGAGAGTCACCTCCACTAGCCATCATTCCAGTGACCCTACGTGAGGCTCTTATGATCTGTCTATGTGGAATATAGCAATCAATCCCCAAGAAGATACCAAAATAAGATCTGACTAAAGATAGTAGTAAATAGATCACACGTCTATCATTTTTGAGGGTTACTGTACATATAACCAATCATACTCAACACTAATCACATAATGATGTGTGTGTGCAATTGTGTGCAAATAGTAAATGATCATGGCTATGATTGGCACTACCGGAAGCGCGTGCCTTGGGGGTTCTCTTTCTTCAAATGCGCCATGTCCTCACGGGTCATGGAAAGTGTGATGTATTTCCGCATGGTTCCAAACTGGTTACCCTACGGTAAATTTGTACACTTTGCGAACAGGAGAATCGCCCTTTTTACGAACGAAATTTTATATACTTTTTATTTGGATTGATTTATCATCAAACGATTGCGGAGCCATGGTTTCTACCTTCTGTTTAAACTAACATAGCTATGGAAGCCATGGCCCTCCACTATAGTTAACTTACCTACCAAATACCATCTGCTTATTTAACATAGCCATGGAAAATCACCATTTCAAATAGGTAAACCATCTATTTCTATGGGCCATGGCTTCCATGGCTATGTTAAATAACCAGAGGGTACCCAATACCTACAAAATCATGTGACATTCCGTAGCACAGTGTGGCAAATCACCAGTCTCTGTCTCCTCGTGAGTCTCCGGAACGTTGTACCTGACCGTGACGTCCAGCATGGTGGAAACCATAAGTCACCGTCAGGTGGCCAACCGAAAAAAAAAAAAAAACGAAAAAAAAAAAGGGGGATTTTTTAAAATGTAATTTCTTTTTTATATTTTTTTTTTTTTTTTAATTATTTTTTATTTTATTTTA
>Ga0126342_10000063_pt1 | contig 60827 bp, 43 predicted proteins | sample Cyp1metagenome_FD_92528 | JGI IMG/M metagenome (GOLD analysis project Ga0126342, IMG submission 92528) | Coral microbial communities from Lord Howe Island, Old Settlement Bay, Australia - Cyphastrea 1 metagenome | ecosystem: Host-associated > Invertebrates > Cnidaria > Coral ...
CATGGATTTAGTATTGATTTAGTATTCATTTCATGGATTTAGTATTGATTTAGTATTCATTTCATGGATTTAGTATTGATTTAGTATTCATTTCTTGATCAGCGGGAGGGGGAAGCTCAGTAGCTTTATTCAGGGTCAAACTCTAATTGGTGCTAAGGCACCTCATGGTGGGGTACCCTTGATGAGTTGATTTGGAGTTGATTTTGGATAAATTTAAGTAAAGGTTTTGAATAGAAAGAGCATCCATCATTTTTGACAATTTCCAGCTATCATTTTTGAATAAAGGTTTTGGTCAGCCCCGTCTGGGCAAATCTGGGTTTAGGGCCAAAAAAATATCTTTATTTAGGGTAGTTTTTTTTCATTTAGTTTGGGAGTTTTTTTAGCTTTATTCAGGGTAGTTTGATAAATCGTAGGTCAACATTAAACCATCTATAAATGGGCCATCTATACCATGGCTATGTTAAATAACCAGAGGGTACATATAAACAGTTATATTCCATCCTTGTTGGTTTTTGCCTTGAACAAGTCCAAACAAATGTGAACGCCGCCAAGGCATGCAACAAGATATTACTGTTTTTCTATGTAACAAGTCCATGCCAATCTGCCAAACAATAACTATATACGATATACAAAGATGGAGAAAGGGTCATCCGAGTGCCAGGAACTTTGAAGCTTCTGCTTGACTGCCAATCCATCATGACTTGGTTCAAGCCCAGTGATAGTAGCTGGAACCGAGTGTAAGCATGGAACTAGGTATGGAACTTTGGACCTTCAGACCCTTCAGAGACAGGAATGGTTTCCCCCTGGAATGATCCATGGTCGATGAACACATCCCGCTTCGCCAACGACGCTAATCAATCGTCGCTTCTCACCAGATCAAGGCTGCATGACAATGCTTCACATGTTCCATCCCTGGACGTGTCAGAAGTTTTCCAACAATGTTCCATGTTTGAAATTGATTAAATCATATTATATAATGTCAACCCTGGATTAATAAATCCCTAGGCTGTTTAATTGGGGGGGTACCATTTAAGTATCAGATTATGACTATTGGAGGAGTACCCCTAATTAATAAACCATAGTTTATTAATCCGGGGTTGACATTACATATAAATCTATCATTTGTGAAGTTTGAAACTACCCAGCCAAACAAGCAACAACCGGTTGTTTCAACCCAGCAAAACATCCGGCCGGGCGTCCCGGATTCGACGCATGCGGCAGGTACCACGGGTGTTATTCGCCCGCCATACAGGGGTTGGTAACTGTCCCATTTTGGGAATATTGGACATCACCTAAAAAGTAGCCATTATAGACCATATCCCTAATGGTTGGGTGATGTTCAATGGGGACATTTAATGACCCATGCCATAGAGTCCTTTAGTAGAGGCCATAAACATATTCATGGAGAAAAACGATCATTCTTCCTATCTTCCCTTGTCAGATCGCATGACCAGTGGGACCTGTAAGCCTAAGCATGCCGTATTCCAAAGTTCAAAGACATGTTTGGTTTATTTATTCAAACACCATGGGTTACTGATCAGTGGGTTACTCATCAAAGCTGTTTCTGCGCACTCAATACATGCAAATACCTAAACATACCATTTCTTACTGGAACATGCAGTTTCATTTCTACAAATAACAAGCCACTGACACACTTGGTGCTGCAAGGCATATTTTTTGTAGAATTTAAGCTGCATCCCACATGGACCCTCCGACAGACTCCAAGCCAAGCACATTGCCAAAAATACGAAAACTATCAAACACATTTGGGTATGGGTCAATACCTATAGATACATTTTTAGTGGGATGAACATCCATTTACCAGCTATTTTGGGGTTCACTAGGTACCAGGGTTTTGACACACTGCCATTTAATGAAATGCAAAACCATGCAAGAAAATGCAAGCACGTTCCAAAAAGAAACATTGCTTCGAGCCCTCTGAAGGGACAATTCTGCCTCAGTGCACTATTTCCAAACAATTTCATTCAAAATGCATGAAAATGAATGAAGCTGAATGACGTACCTCTAGACCAATCAGTACTCTTTTCATTAGATCCATGCAAACGATCGAAACAATGAGTTTCATGGGGTGTACGGAATCATATAACATTGGATGTGAGTCAACCAAATGTGTATTGTAAATGTTTTCTGGGTACTGTTTTGGTACCGTCCTGTGGATGGTACCACTCGTCTCTTCCTGTGGAGTCTGATGATTTTAATGTCGCTGACATCACCACTTTCACCACCATTTTTTTGGACCGGAGAAGTGGAATTTGTCCAAAAGAGTGGCATCATTGATCAAACAACCACAAGTTTTTTTTTGATTTCAATAGTTTTGAAGGTCTAAACCACAAGATGAGCGTTAGTGGGCCAGTTGAGATGCTTAGGGACTTGAAGCAGTGTTTTGCTTTGCATCCTCATTCCTGGTAAAATCCCGCGTTTTTCTAGTTCCATAGGAATGGCAAAGAAATAACAAATTCCAAGTCTAGGGTATAATCGAATACACATTTTTTTTTTGGGTGGGTTAAACAACCCCAATGTTTGTTGATGATAGCCTGGATGTGTCGGCAAGATTCCACTTCTTACACCTTTGAAGTAATCCTTTTGGTATAGAATATCCTCTTGTTAGAGAGAATTCAGAGAGAATCATCCTATATCATCGGTGCATGTCAGATCAAGTCTCAACTTTTGAAGCTAAAAGATATCATCGAGAACTATCAACTCTTGGTTTTACTTTGGTTTTACTATGGATTGCTTACTTTTTTAAAATGCTATGTTTACTAGACTATGTTTACGAATCAAAACCTGAGTTGAGTAAAAACCAGAAAGTAAACATACTCATCATTTGACCTGAGTTTACAAGACTATATGTCTACTAGACTACGTTAATGTTTACTATGGATTACCCTCTGGTAAACTAACATAGCTATGGAAAGATCCACCATGTTTAATGGGAAAAATAACTATTTCAATGGCCATTTTCAATAGCTACGTTAAATTACCAGAGGGTACTAAGGTTCTCTTTTATCAAAAACCTGAGTTGACCGTTGAACCGGCCAGGCTCCTTGTGGGTATGTTCCTCTCTCGACAGTTGCTGGGCCCTCCAAAGGCTCCCAGGCGCAACTCAACTCGATGGGAATTTATGATGGGACTATGATGGTATTTTTTTGGGGGTGACTGGAACAATAATAGTGATTTCCCAATATAGTGGTTAATAGTGGTTAATAATGGTTAATAATGGTTCATGAAATATCTGGTATTTTTTTTGGGGGATATAGTATGATATAGTATGATAGCTGGTTGGTGGTGACTGAAACCATGGAATTTTTATGATTTTCCCATCATATTGGGAAGGGAATTTCATCATCCCAACTGACGAACTCATATTTTTCAGAGGGGTAGGTATAATATACCACCGACCAGATATAGTATGATAATATATGGGATAATCCTTCCCATTGACTAATATTTTTCAAGATGGTCAAAACCACCAACCAGGATAATATGATAATGCTGATTATGATGTAATGCTGATTATATGATATAGTATGATATAGTTATATCATGATTAGGGGACTATAGTATGATATAATACTGATTATGATGGAGATATACTAAGAATATCTGCTGGAATGATGATTGACGATGGTGAAACACCAGGGTGTCCAACTTTTCGGCAACTGACTGGGCTTTGCGAAGAAAAATAGATAAAACAGAAGATCAATATATATATATGTATACACACATATTGTAATATATCATGATCTATATGCTTTGTATAGTTTGGGGTTTGCTAAACTTACATCAACATGGATTTGATTACACCTTTGATTACATGGATTTTACCAAGAAGAAATAAATAGCTGGGGATCGATATGGTTGACCCGTTTCGTTTATTCAATGGCTTATTGAAATTGACTCAAATGAACAACCCAAAAATTATTTCAAACATTTCACAGTAAATTTCTGCTGTAATTATTTCACGAACATGTATAACATGTGGTCTTTTACAGCCGAAATGAAGAATTCGCATCTCTACCAGAATTGGTTTCAGCAGTTGCAGGAATCCCCTGTTGCCGTAAACACCTGCGTTTCCTTTGATGAATAGGGTGACTTGGTGATACACACATATATATATATAGATATAGATAGAGTTCCTGAGATGAAGATCAAAGTACTGTATATGTATATGTATGTCTACAGTACAAGTATAGGACCCATGGGGTCATCAAAAGATAGGTACTGTAAGATTTTGAAGGATTGTATAGATATGTATAGATGGTATCTACATCTTAATTTAATCTCCAGGATAATCAGGATAATCAGGATAATCAGGACGGATGGGTAAATGAACCAACCGTGGCCGGGAGCAACTGACAATGCTATTGAGCTATTGCTTGCTATTGATGGGTTGCTGGGACATGCGACATGCGATTCAGCTTACAAGAATCTATGTATATATATAATCATGATGAGGAATCTCAAGGTTGGAAACGTGCCCATAGTCAGATAATGTCCAAAGTCCAAACCAATTGCGAGCCATTTTGTCTGCTTGAACATGTGTTTCATTGGATTTACCAATGCACAATACAGAATATGTTCAGGTGAAGTTCAGGTGTTTTGATATGTTGGCTTACATGCACAACATATTAGTTGTGTGATATTTACATATATTTACATGTCAGAGGCGTCCTGCTTCCAGATGCCTGGAAAAAGAAACTGCATGCAGCGGTGGACCTTTTTGTATTTGCACTGCCACTGGAAAATAGCAGCGGCTATGATGTTTCGACCTTCGCATGACCTTCGCTTCGCGCAGAACATGGACATGTTATGTCAAGAAGGCTGTTGGTCGTTGTGTCCAAGCTTGGCGACACAGATACGGCACACCCCCGGGCTATGATGCTTTGCTTCGTGCTTTGGTTCAGGCTGACTTCGATACATTTCGAAGGTCACCAAGCAGCAGAGGATTGAAGACATTTTGTTACCCCCAAGTCCAAAGGATTGTCATCATCATATGGGGTTGGGGTTTCACATTTAAATGCTGATATAAGCCCGGTTCTACGCGGGCCCCTGGAGCTGGACAGGAATGTCTTTTTCCCATGGTTCAACTTTATCATGGCCAAGGTGCAGCGCAAGCCCGGGCAGTTGAAGGTGGAGATGTAAGGAGTGTAAGGAATGTAGGTGAATGAGTGAAGTGGATTTTAAGCAGCAAAGATTGGATTTTGAATATTTTGAGGCTTAAGACATGTTTTTTGCTAGACGCAGCGGATTCTTTGATATTCACCAAAGGACATGTGGATTTCACTGCAGAGGTGGAGACATTAGTGGATTTGAATTATCAAACACGGATTTGATTGGATAAAAATGGATCAAGCAATTAGTGAACAATCTTAAATAGCAGGTGAAGGAATTAGATGAAAGAAGTCGTGCATTTTCCTGCAATGCATTTCTGATCCTTGCTGTCCTCTTGGGAGCACTAGTTACTGGTTTGCCCTGACAAGATGGGTCCCCAGCATCCACCGGAATGCAGTCCTTACGTCAACTTGAAGAAGATTCAATGGTACCCTCTGGTGAACATACAAAAAGCTATGGAAAATGGCTATAGAAATAGTGGATTTTCCCAGCTATAGAAATAGTGGATTTTCCCAGCTATAGAATGGTGATTTTCCATTGCTATGTTAGTTCACCAGAGGGTATTTGCTGGAACCATCTGGAACCATCTGGAACCCTTGAAACAGCCACAGAATTTTGTTCTAAACCTGACAGACAAATTGTGGGAATTGATCATGGCACTGGAATATGACACGACTTGTCCATAATATTCCTCTAACAACATGATGTTTGATTGATTTTGATGGTACTAACAGAAAACACACAGCCCAAAAACACATGCAGGGTATATAATTGTGGCCATGATTTGGGGGGAATAGTTCCGGGTTTCATTGTCCTTTGTTATTCATGTTTTTTAAATGCATATTCCATCATATTCATGTTCATTCTACAATATTTGACCATATATATATATAACTTATATATATAATTATATATAACTATATGAATATGGAGAAAGTCAATCTTTGACCACGCTGCCATGGTGTGGTAATGTCTATAATTTGTTGTTTTTTTCCGCTGGACTGCTCAGACTGGGACCTATTTGGAACCCAACCGCGCGGCCTTCCGAGTCCCTGTCGCTTGGAGCAAGCCTGGTCTCACCAGAATCCTTGGTAGAATGTCAATATGGCTATGGGTCAATACCTATTAATACCATTTTTAGTGGGAATGAACATCCATTTACCAGCTATTTTGGGGTTCACCAGATATAATGATGTATATAATGAACATAATACCACTTACCCTCTGGTAATTTAACGGTTGGCTATTGAAAATGGCCAAATGGCCATTGAAATAGTTATTTTTCCCATTAAAAATGGTGGATCTTTCCATAGTTATGTGAAAGTTTACCAGAGGGTAATATTGTGTTGCTTACATTGGGGTTGTACATCCTAATCTGGTTGGTGCTTTGGAACATGTTTTATTTTCCATTTCATATATATATATATATCTATATGGGATGTCATCCTTCCCATTGACGAACTCCATGATTTTTCAAGATGGGCACAGCCAGCACCACCCATGTCAGTAATGTTTGGTGCTTCAATCCCTTGGAGATTGCCTCTAAATCTCCATATTCGGACAGGGCCGTAGTTCAGCGATGTAATATTGTTAATTAATGACCCGGCCTGGTAAATTAACAGTTGGACCCTGAAACTGACCAATTTATAGTGGAAACATATGGAAACTAGTCTTTCAAGCCCCATCTGGCAGGGTCTATGTTAATTTACTGGGGGGTATATATTGTTGATTGTTCTGGAGCCGTTATGTCACCCCTAACAATTATTATGGGTCATATAATATGGTACAGTAATAGTCGCAAGCACATGGCGGTATATCCCATTGTATCGCCATAAAATGGTTGGCTTAATGCCCTGATTATCCACCGTTTATGTTGTTTATGCAGAGTATAATGCCATTCTGCTTTGGTTATATGGGTATGGGTCAATACCTATAGATACATTTTTAGTGGGATGAACATCCATTTACCAGCTATTTTGATGTTCACCAGGGGGATAGGGTTTTGACACACTGCCATATATCCCATGTTAAGTGGTATTATGTTCATTATATACATCATTAGATCTCGGTAAATTGTTCAACAACGCCTCCACGACGTAACGTTTGAACATACGGTCAATGATGTCAATGTACAGCAAGGGTAAATGTCCCAGAATATCCCAAAATGTTTGCCATTTTCCATAGCTATGTTGGTTTGCCAGAGGGTATATGCCAATTATACACCCATCATATCACCAACTTAGTTTGTTTGAAAATAGATTACCCTCTGGTTATTTAACATAGCCATGGAAACTGACCCATTTATAGATGATTTTCCCAGCTAGAAACCTCCATTTCTTTTGGGGATTTTCCATGGCGAACTGTTAGTCATAACCAGATGGTAGCTGGGTGAATTTCTATGCTTGATCAGACTTGACGATGATATCCAATTCAATGGATTGGTTTAAGGGAAAATTTACAGGAAAACCCCATATTTAATGGGAAAATCTATGGTTTCCTGTAGATTTAACCTTAAACCAATCCATTGACCAATGGTTTATCCACCATTTTTCACTAAAAAAGGGGTTGTACTTGGTGGTGACCCTTGAGCTGATCGGATTCACCCCAGTTATATACTTGTTGGCCTGGTAAACCTACAAAAAGCGACATGGAACATGGCCCAGTCGAAAGTTCGTGGATTTACCCAGCTATAAAATGGTGGATCTTTCCATAGTTTTTTGTGACAGTTTACCAGAGGGTATATAAAGCATTGTAAAGCAATAAAATAAAGAGTGATCATGCAGTTATTTCAATCTGCAACTGGGTTGGACCAGTGGACAATTCCTTGGACTAATTCGATAAGTTCCACCCTTGACAAGTCCTTGGGCAGATTGATTTGGGGCTCGGTTTTTACCCAACTGGCATCCATTCATCATCAACTAACAGGGATTCCTTAACACTGCGAACATATCCACTGATATTCCAACATTGGATACCCGGCCTGGTAAACGTTAACAAAAAACTATGGAAAGATCCACCACTTTTAATAGGTAAATCCACTATTTCTATGGCAATGTTCAATAGCTATGTTAGTTTACCAGAGGGTAATTCCACGCATATTTCACCAATCCAACGGACAAATCACCAGTCCTACCTATGATTCAACCATCTGCATCAGCTAAATCCGCTCAACTGATTACAGTAAAAAACGCATCAACATCCAATTAATGTACCAGTAACATTCCATCAATATTCCATGAGTTGTCATGAATTGTCCACTATTTATCAGCCAAATCCGCATATCTTGCAACGTGGTGCCCCCAAGATAGCTAAATTGGTAAACATAACTCCAACAACTCTTGGACTTGTGGTAGATACCCTCTGGTAATTTAACATAACTATGGAAAATCACCATTGTTTATGGGAAAATCCACTATTTCTATGGCCATTTTCAATAGCAAACTGTTAATTTACCAGAGGGTATATCGAATTAGTTCACGGGGTTATAAACCAACATCACTCCGAGGCAGAGGGTTTTTCCACATTGCAAACATTGATTGTCAATAATCCTAACTACCAATGGTAAATATGAAGGGTTCATATTTAAGCTAAATTATACATATGGCAGTGGGTCAAAACCTTGTACCCCTGGTGAACATCAAAATAGCTGGTAAATGGATGTGCATCCCTCTAAAAATGGTATTAATAGGTATTGATTCATAGCCATATCAACTTATCAACTATTTTTTATTACCATTATTAATAATATTATACATATCCTGAACCATGGTAAATATCAACCATGTTAAATCCCCATGCTGGAGTCTAAAAAGTGCCCAGGTCCACCTGACGAAACCTGAGATCCGCAACTACCTGCGCGAGGCGCGTTCGAGATTTGTTCTTCGGATTTCATTAAAATAATGTCTGTGTATATCAATGGTTTATACATCTTTATACAACATATTGAAACTGGTTTGATACTTTATGATGTTTTATGCATGTTTATATCATATGTTTTTTTGTCACTCGTGATTTTGTTTTGACATGTTTTGACATATACACCAGTATTATGGATTTCACGATAAGAATGTCGTTTTGAGCCGTGAAGGAGGGTAGCTAGTAGATGGCCATGGTTGGTATCAAACAAGCCACACAACGGCTTTTTGAGACTAAAGTTGGATTTTTATCAGTAAACAACAGGAGTCTACTCCGCATTTGTTTGGTGAATGGCAGGTGAACATGGGTTAATTTTTGACATTTCGATGGAGGATTTGAAGGGATTTGATTCTTGGTGAACTCAACATTGACCTACACCCAGATCTTTGGACACGAAATCCAAGTGGAGCGCATGAACAAGAAACGAGGGTTTTGAACATAACATGATATCAAATTGAATTAACACGACAGGGGATGTAAGCCACAGAATATGAATATGTCTTGTGTAATCGGTAAAGAGAGTTGTAGCCGTAGCCAACGGCGGGAGGTTTTGAGATCCGAAAACATTTACCACTATTACATAATATGTTTATCCTCTACCCTTTGGTGAACAAGCATTGCCAATTGCAGTAAAAATAATGCAAGGTTGTTCAGGTGATTTGTGATTTACTGTACCTAGTGAGGACCTAGTGAAGACCGGCGACCGGAACTGTGACCACCACCGTTGCCATGTGAAAAAAAAAAAACATTTCAACAAGATGGGGCCCCCAAGATAGCTAAGTTGGTTTATAAGTGGTTTAACTATGGTTTATGGTAGATATAACGAACTAGTTAATGGGGATTGATTCATGGTTTATAAACCAACGTTCACATCACTGGGGGGCCCCATCCTGAAGGTATTCTACAGGTTATAACGTGGTAGGTTTCCACAACTGGTGGGATCATAGATGTCCCAGTGGTTCCCAGTGATTGGTTGATGAAAATCGGTTCGGGGGTTCTGAAGCGGTTTACCCCAAAATAACAACAGCTTTCTATGATGATAGATGGTGTACCAGCTCTATAAGGCCCCTCTATCAATGGGAGATCTTCAGGATCCTAAGTCATGGAGGTACGTAAATGTACCATATGTACCATATTGTTGGCCATATTTTCGATATTCCCTGAAATTTAGGCCTGAACAATAGGCCCACCATATATGGAATCGGTACCTCCGTCCTCAATCGGATCCTGTTGCATGGCCATTGACTCTACCCTCTGGTAAACTTTCACATAACTATGGAAAAACACCATTTTCAATGGGTAAATCCACTATTTCTATGGCCATTTTCAATAGCCAACCAAAAGGACATGATTTTCGGTCGCCCGTTTCAGCGCCCGTCCAGATCTACAAAGCAAAGGTGATCAAGGCACCGCCGGAGAGATGAGATAACTTGGCGATTTTCGTTGGATGGGCTGTGAAGCCGAGCTTGTCATTGGTAGATAATAATACCCTCTGGTAAACTAACATAGCTATTGAAAATGGCCATAGAAATAGTGGATTTACCCATTAAAAATGGTGGATCTTTCCATAGCTATGTGAAAGTTTACTAGAGGGTAACTATTTTTATATATTATTGTTGTTATTATTAGTAGTATTATTGTTATTAATTATTATGATTATCATTATTGTATATAGATTCATGGATAATTATAGTCTATGTGGAATTTCCCCACCTGTATTATATGGATCCCCTTGGGATATTCCGGAGGTTGGAGGGAACAGTTTTTGACCAATAATTTTGGTGTATTCTTCTGAGTTTGCAGAAATCTGTACTTTCCAGAATTCGGTTATTTGATATTATTTGATGCATGCTGCTTCGCGCTCCTGAGAATACATCTCTTGAATTTGGGACACACTTTTTCTGTCAAGACGAAAGCGCCACGATCAGAGGACACGACAAAAACTGAAGAAAAGAGAATGCTGGCTCTTTTGCTGCTGGCAAGGTCCAAGCTCTGAAGAGGGCTTGTCAGAACAGTTTTGGTGAGCCGTCCCTGCTGGATTTAACCTTTGCAGAGCAGCTTGAACCTGCTCTGCAACTGCATACTCACCTGCATGTCTGTGTGTTTCGCTATGTTTCGCTGATGCGGAACAACCTTTGGCACTATGGCAATTCACTTGCCAATACAACCCGGACAGATATGTAAAAAACATCGAATACTGTAATTGTTTGGTTTGTTTGGATCGCAAGCAATTCGACTGCGGGTTCTTGGCCCCGTTGAAGAAGGAAGCGTTCGAATGTGGTCCTTGACATAGCAAGAACCTTTTCGGGTTTCTGAACGAAATCTGAAGGTGATGAACATGTACTAAATGAGATGCACATCCAAATACGCTAATAGATCTAATAGCTTAATCATGTTTCATCACACAAGTTCGGGGCTTGACCAATATCGATGAGGCTATATATTGCCATGTGGATGTAATGCGATATGTAACCAACAACTGAGATGGTGTTCTTCGGAGATGGGAAAAACAATGCGAAAATCATGAGAAAACATGAGGTTTTGTCGTATGGTACATTATGGTACCCAATTTTCAGACAAGACCATATGGCTTACAGTACTGTAGTAATTGGGTACCAATAGATCGATAATACATTGATACATTGGTCGTAGTCGTTTTGATAGTAAGGCTTGAATTGTTGGATGTAAATATGTCTCGAGCCGTTCCCATGTTGGAAATGTAGATTCCAACGTAGATAGACATAATATCATAATATGTAATCATGTTCAATCACATAGTTTTGAAGCATATGTTAACACCTTGTGTACTCAAAACACACCATTAAATTAACCTGCAGGGGGTTCACGAACAAAATTTTGACAGGATCATTTGCTTGCTGAACTCCCCTTTTGTGCGAGTTACCGCTGCAATGCCAGCAGCGGGACTTCATAACGTTCTCGCAAGCACAGACGCCCTAGTGGACACATGATTGGACATGATTTCACTACGTTCTTTGTTTAAATCATGGCTTGGAGAAAAGACATCTAAGAAAACAATGTGTCTCGTGAAGTGCCCCTAAACCCGAGACACTGTTTTTCCCCTATGTTTATGTTTGAAAAGGATTTGTTTCTCGTGTTTGGTTTTGGAGTACTCAATTTCGAGAGACAACAATGTTGAACAAACCTGACTAGGTGCATTTGCCAACTACAACCGCAGTCATAAACCATTCAAATGAGTGGTGAATACCCCTTAGCTATAGATGTCATAAGTTCACTTACAAACCTACTTTGAAACCATTCATAAACATAGTTTAGATACCATATGCACAGCAAAAGACAAACAATCATCCCCTCTACATAATGGAATGATACACATTACAAACTACCATGACATATCAATTCGTAAAGTGGAGCATTAAACACTACTTATTTATGACTGGTTCTGAGAAACAAAAGTTGTGATACAAACATGCATAAGACCCAGGAGTACGAAGGCCCCCAAGTTTTTTTGGTGGTTGGTAAGTCCATCCAAGTATATGATATAATAATAATAATAATAATATGCATGTGTATATACATATATATATATATATTATATTATATATATATCATATATATATTATATATATTATATATACATATTATATTATATATATAATATTATATATATACATATTATACCTATATCCATCCTAGTTAGCGTCCGGTTTCACTACCAGGTGAACACCTACATCAAATTGCCGATGATCCGGCGGAATGCCTTCGGGCAGTACTACAAAAACGGGCCTTCCTACAAGCTCCTTGGATGGCCAAATGGCTGGGTCAACGGTTAGGAAACGCGGCTCCTTTTCTGGGTGATTTTTAAAGGGGGGATTCACCTAACCTACGAGAGAAAAGCTTCTCCAATTCACCAGTGGGTAAAGATGGAGGTTTACCATTCAAGGGGATAGGATTTGTCAAAAATGAATGGTTCATGGTCCAGTTTCACCCGGAAAACTGAAGAAAAAACCCAGCAGCGGCGCTTCTACGGGTGGACTATTCATTGTGGACTACTGACTACTTAGTGACTGGTAGCTGAGCATGTGTTGTGTTTGTTCTTATTTTGGGACAATCGATGACAAATTTTTGTAATCTTATCCAACGACACTACAGAACAACGCTGATGTAATGGGATCTAATTCAATTCCAACTATTGGTATTTGGTAAGGAATCATAGTTGTGCTTCCTGGTTGTACATTTACATGAAATGAACTCAAACATGGTGATAGTAATGCAGGTATACAATATTATCAACATACTGTGTATTGAATTAGCCACAGAATGGGGACTTACATGAGAGTTGGTAATCAGTGTTTTCCGCCAGTTATGGTTCTTGGGATGATTTGGGTTGGAAAAAACGTGTGTATCCTTGAGATTTCCATGATATACCGATAGAGCATATGGTATCTCTTGTGATAGTAGCCCCATGTGTGGCATTTTCCCACCCAAAATTTAACATGGTAGTATACAAGACATCCCCATGTCAATAAAGCGTGGGTTAGATTGTAATTCATGTTCTTAGAAGTTTGAGTTGCTTTAACTGTGAAGCAAGGAGCAAAGTAGAATTATGTGAGTTCTTCACTCATACTAGAGGACAATACATATAAAATTTTGCAGTTTTGCAGCCAGTGTAAGAATAATTTCAATCTGGACAGCATGTCCAATCGCCACGAGCGTCAGTGTGTTGGAACATTCGCAAGGAATCTCAAACCTGATGTGACGCAATCTGACCGCTTGATGCTTTCATTATATAATGTTGACCATCATTTATCGTTCATCATATCCCACACGATAGAAGAATACCCATGTAATGTCAACTTAAGATTCATAAACCGTCCCCCCCACAAGGTAGGTACCTAGGGAAAAGGTTCTGCTAAGGTTCTTCCCCTAATTAATCGTCCTCCTAAGTCGAAGTCATAAGAGATCAACTTCGAATTGCTATCAATCTACTTTCAATTGATTTTCCTTTTAAACCAACAAGAAATCTAATGGGCCAAGGGGGTTGATTAATTAGGGGAAACTGTCAGATATGGTATATGCCGCTTTTGCTAGCGAAGCTGGCAAGGCTTGGGCCCAACAGGCAATGAACGCATGACCCTCGTGATGAAAGAAGGACTCAAGGAAGGAACGACGTTCCACTTCACAGTCAGCCCAATGGTTTGCTTTAAGCTGCGACTTCTTGGCTACCGGCCTGAGGGCATGGTATTTGATCGCCCCAATGTGGATGTCAGGGCACTTCTTCTAAGATATTTACTGTGGAGCTTTCGAGAGCTCACAAACCTGAGTGTAGAGCTCGCCTATTATTTGGGTGGGACATGGGCTCAGGAGGGGTACCCTTTCGGAGCTTCTCAAGGTGATGGTTTTTAAATGGAATGTGATAAAGAAATTGGCCATTTGCGAAACCGTTTTTTTTAATTTGGCCAAAAAAATGGCTTGAACCAAGACTGCAAGACTGAGCATGTGATTGCAGAGTCACAAGTCTGTGACTGCAAAGTCAAGCCTGTGACTGCAAAGTCACGAAAAGGCTGGTGCCTTTTTGCAACAAACTAATTACAGTAATTACTCAACTCGTATGATTGTAGTGTGTGCTGAGCCAATAAAACCTTATTATGGGGGAATCTCTGTCAGAGGTCTGGTGTTCAATGCATGTGACTGCATGTAGTGTGGTGTTTTGTTACATGGGTGGTTCCCCTCCCTTGATAAAAAAGGGGGACCAATCCATTTGAGTATTGCCAAAACACAACTTTCTGAAGTGTGGTGGTTTATGAATCCCTGGTAGATTTATAATCCTAACTTGACATTAACCAATATCAACATTATCAATTTTGCTGGTGAAATCACCATCTTTGTTGGTGACATGTGTTCGATTCTTATCTACTCACCATTGTTGGTTTTCACAGGAGTCATAGGGGTTGCTACCTCGATTCAGGGCCACTTAACTGTGCAGAATAGGATTTCATTGACTTAATTATTTGGCCTTTACCCTATTTGTAGACAAGCCAATGTGGGAAAGCCCATGTTGATAAAGGGGCAATCCGAATCAATCCGACCCTTGAAAAATCATTCCCACTTTTGGACTAGTGCTATACATGAAGAAATCCATATCTTGGGCCGGCCAAATTGCAGAAAGCACTATTTCAGTGTTTGCAGTAAACTTGCGATATCACCACCCCGAAAAGAATTAGCAGTATATAGCAATGATTTTTTTAGGCCCCCATAGATATATGATATTTAGGAATGCACATTAAATACATTAATGCGCACTATAACCCGATTGTTTTCTTCTTCCATATTTTAGATCCCAGACATTCATCGGACCTGAGGAAAGCTATCGTGACCTTTGAGGTGGGAGCTGTGCCAAGGAGGTACTAAGAGTTTCCCAACAAAAAATGTAGGCCATGTAGGTTTTCCAGAAATATGTAATATATGATCTATGTAGATAATTTACAGACATGGTGAGTTATTGTGACACAATCATTGATATCATGATTTCTGATATAATATGTTTTAATTAATGATGTATATCTACTGACGCACTGTGGATATCTAAGCAACGCGTAAGTTTTAACAACTTCACCGCCAGGTGGCTGTAAATGGTGATTTGTAGGGGCCATAACCAACAAATATTACATAGACGTGCTGATTATGTGTTTCTTAATGCTTCGATGTGCCCGAATGCGCTCATGACCCAAATGATGCTCCAGTTTTTGGCACTTCGATATAGAGAGTGCTTCAGCATGCCATAGCTATGGCCCAGTTTCACATGGAATCACATCAGGATACCGTTACGGTTGCAGTGAAGGGTTGGCGCCTTTCCTCCGCAGACACAAAGATTAAAGGCGTCAGGGCGTCACAGGGATTCAAGGTGTCAAAACATCACGCGGATGCAAGGCATCGGTCATGAGTCATGGCGAACAAAGTTTCAACGCTTCAATGCTTCACCCATTGCGAACCTTGCATAACAGACGCACTTTGGTTTTCAATGGTTTTCAACGACATGGGTTTTTATGCTAATCCAACCGTCGTGGTACAGCCTGTGAGGCAAGGTCATTACAATTTAGATCAATATATAAGTAGTACAATTTACCAAATCTTACGGGGCCATACGATCAGACATATTGACATATGTATATTGCACTAGTTGTTTCTTGTTGTAAACATGACACCGCTAAGACTCTCTCTCTCTGATTGAGTTTGCGCAGGCAAACGCCACCTATGTCAGTCAGTTCCCCATGGCTACCCTGATTGGCCAAGACGAGAACCTGTCCCTCCGGTCTGGGACAAAAGCGGACTGCAGCCGTCAACGTGACCGCCGACCAAACTGGACTTCGGCGGAGCATGACACTGGCGGCAGAAAAATGGACCTTGAATTTTCGCACTCCAAGAAACCTGATCCACAACAAGCAAAATAACTGCGGCACATGCAGACAGAAGTCGACAAAGTGCTAGATGCTTTGCCCCGCACATACATGACCTGCCGGGAATGCTACAGCTTTGCCGAATGCGAGGCCGCGAGGTCGGTGAAGTCATTGATCCTTTCTAGCCAATGTACAAGCAATGTTTACAAGGTGGACGCTCTCAGGTATGAGTTGGCCTATGTTCACCGTTTCAACAGTAGACATATTGTAAACATCCAAAGCATCTAGCGAAGCTCGTTATAAACCAACGTACCTATCTAGTATGCGGCCCAACAAAAAAACCCTTTGGTAATCAAACCTGGCAACTGGGAATCCCTATATGTTTGGTACGACTATCATTTGTCCAAGACGAAGACCATATGACCCATATGAGGGTTGTCTCAAAATTCGGAAGTCAAAAATCCCATGATTTATAGTCATATTCCATATGCCTTCTGCCACTGGCAATTTTGGGGATGTGCCCCATTGGACAAGCTGAGCGCGCCGAGCGCGCCAGGAGACCATTCCAGATGACGTGAAAATGATCTACAATTCCAAGTGGGAAAACCCAGGAAATCACAGCCCAAGTAACTGCGAGGTAGGGTGCATGCTGGTTATGGATATATTATAATGATATATAGATAGTAACAACAAGGTAGTGCCCCCAATTCTTAGGATAAGGTGGCAAACATAGCTAGGCTAAGACTTGGATTGATGGTATATACATCATTATACATCTACAATATTATATATATTTGTCTATACAATTTATACCTGGGGGGGCAGCACCTTGTAACCATGGTAGCAGCCCCCACGTGGGATATACCGGTGACCCCATGATGGATATGGTGAATGACTTGGGTGAATCATCCCAAAAATGGCCCAACATGTCCCGTATCCCGTCAGCTTCCTTGCTGGCTACCTTAATGATTAGCCCCATGTTACCCTCTGGTAATGACTAACATAGCTATTGAAAATGGCCATGTATAGTGGATTTTCCCATTAATACTGGTGATGTTCCATAGTTATGTTAAATTACCAGAGGGTATAAAATGCATGATTGTGTGAAACACATGTTGTTCCAGGAAATTGTGAACATCGTATCAAAAAGTGGTACGTTTTATCGCAAGAAGCCAGATTAGTTTGCAATTGTACAGTTTGTCAACATTTTTTTTGTTGAATGTTGTGTACCTTGTTAATGCATACGGGTCTATTTGAACATTGTCTACAACTCAAATCAACGGTTTATAATTGGTCTCTAATCGGAACACCAATCTGGGGGTATCCCCCATTCTTGGACGCACCAAGTTTTTTTTAGGGGAATTGGGACCTCATGTTGATTGTATCTACATCTTTGTTTCAGACATATCAATTTGGCCCATTTTATTGATATTGTTTTTGATTTATCCGAGATGAAAATCCGAATTGATCATCCGTTTATGGTTGATTATCATGTTTCCCATTCAACTGGCAATTAATGTTGATGTTAACATACATCTCGACTGCAAGTCCGTTGTTGCTGCGACATTTCCTGACATTCCTGCAGTGCTCATGGAAACATCGACTGACCAACTGAAACAGATTTTTTTCTTCTACGGGCGGTATTTTTGACATTTTTTGACTACTCTCCGAGTAGCCACGAGCCATATACCAGCACCATTCGGAACATTTTTTTTATATATGCGCATCGGTTGGGATGATTGCAACTGAGGAATCCTGGCATTAATCCTGCCTTGACCAAATACGTCCCTGGGCGTAGCAGTTGGATGGTGGACCATTGGATTTGCTGATTCTGTCGAAGATTTTCGAAGATTGAATCCAATATTTTTGGAAAATCTCAAGGGAATATGTCATGTGATTCTACTTTACAGTACTGTATATAATTTCTGGTTGGTGGTTTCAAACATGGCTTTTATTGCTTTTATGATTTCCATTTCATATATGGAATGTCATCATCCCAACTGACGAAGTCCATCATTTTTTCAGATGGGTAGGTCAACCACCAACCAGTCATGGCGAATCAGCGAATCTTCTAAGCGTACCCAAGAACTTGACTCATGTGTGTTTGATTTGTAAGGCAATAACATGATAAATGGATTTGATTATAATATAATATATTATATTTTATTTTACTATATTCTATGTTATGTCATTGTTTTAAATTTTACATTGTATTATATTACATTATATTACATTATATTACATTATATTACATTATATTACATTATTTTACATTATATTATATGTTGTATTATGTTATATCTGATATAACATATACATATACATATAATTATACATATAATTACATACATATATATATAATCATAGAAGCTGATCAGATTCACTTGTGCACAAAAAAGGGCCACGGGAATCATGCAGGGGAAACCCTCAAAGTGAGTCAATGCTAAAAACCGATGTGTGAAGCACGTGGAAATCCATCCGTGACCCAAATGAACTACTGGTTGGTGGTTTGGAACATGTTTATTTTCCATTTCATATATGGGATGTCATCCTTCCCAACTGACTTTCATATTTTTCAAGATGGTTGAAACCACCAACTAGTTATAAACAGTGATGCAACCACCTATTAATGGTTTGTATATATATACACAGTATATATAAAATGGACAAATATGCTAAACCATTGTACTTTGCTTATTTTTACATACTGTTCGGACAACTCCAACTAGCAATGTTCGAATTTGCAGGGTAGTCCAAGTACAAGGTGATGCCGTGATGTTTCTCGGTTTATAATTCATTTAAAAACCTTTTTATAAAACTAGCACAATGTATCTACCATGAACCCTACAGTTGTGGGTAATGAAAAGGGGCAAAACCTACCCCCCAAGGACACTCCATGCATCCGCCGCTGGAAACCCTTTCGTCCAGGCGCTTCCAGTTCGAGTCGTTGGAGTTTCACCATCAAAAATATCGGGACCCATAGGAATTTGGTATAAACTACCGGGACTTCAGCATCCAGGCCACATGGTTTTTCAACATCTTCAAACCATGAACTGTCATAGCGTCCAGAACTTTTACCCTCTGGTAAACTGACATAGCCATTGAAAATGGCCATTTATAGTGAGTTTTCCCATTAACAATGGTGATTTTCCATAGTTATGTTAGTTTACCAGAGGGTAACACGTGTTCAAAAAGGTGGTTGGCCTTTACTTTGTTGTTTGTGGGTCCCGTTTTTTGTGAATGTTTGTGGCTTTCTACTCTGGTGTAGGTAGAAGATGCCCTATGATTTAACTTCCAGATCAGGAAAAATCAGTTCGTGGATTGGTTTGTGTTTTTTCCCATTATATATATATATACCATCTGGTTATTTAACATAGCCATGGAAATTCACCATTTTTAATAGGTAAACCATCTATTTCTATGGGCCATTTCCCATGTCTATGTTAAATAACCAGAGGGTACATATAATATTTGTTCATAAGTTACATCTGTAGCAGCCAACATGGAAGAAACGGGACCAGCCAGCCATGCAAGACCCTGGGACAGCGGCTTGTTTGAATGGTGCCTGGAGCATGTGTTGTGAAAACAACAGTTGGATCTGCAACAATTTATTGAATGTTTGTGCATGTTGCTAGGTCAATCTTAGATGGATACCAAATAATCCTAACTAGTTTTTTGGTATTAATGGATATTAATGGGATTTAATGGTAATATCTACTCACCAGCATTAACCAGCAAAGAATTTTATTTTTTGCAGGGTATCTAACATTGGCAATGGTTGATGATGCATCCTGATATATGATCATTTTTGTATTGTGGTTCCAAGCGCCATTGCGACAAGACTTGCTGGCGAGAAGGACACGATCAGCAACTGCTGCTGAGTTGCGCTACTGTAACAAGGTGCTGCCCAAAAAAACATATCCTTGGTATCTATCCCCATCTATATATCCCCACTAAGTCACTATCAACCCATTGTAAACCATTATAAGCCCAATATAAACCGGATATAGCCATATTTATTCATATTGACCATATTTTACCATACAAATAAGATGACCAACTCCTCCCACGTTGCCTCGCCTCTCGCAAGGAGCAAATCGACGGAGGGATTGGATGCCACGGCATCCCCTGGTGCCATGCCAAGCATGTCCTGGGGTCATCGGGTGAGTTGGATGGTTTTTTGCACCAAAAAGCGGTGATTTAACCAACAAAAGTGTGGATCTAACCATCAAAAGTGGTGATTTGAGCAACAAACATTGTGATTTAACATGATTTAACCATCAATTTGAAGCAACAAACTTGTGTTTCCACCAGTAAATGGTGACTTATCTCTCTCAAATTGGAATTTGTTCGAAACCTAAATGAGGGGATCTAGTGATATATATAGCTGCTAACATTGGATTTCCCCTTGAAACTTGTGTTCAGATCAGTAAACTTGTCGAACCTCAAATCCTCGACGACTCGATGGGGGAAAACATCGGACCAAAGCCACGGCTGGGACCGCAGCTTTTCAAACCAAGCCACTGATCAAAGCTTTAGTTTAGTCACACTTTGATACAATCTGATCTTTTGTAATATGTAAATGGATGTAAATGGGAATGTTGAGCAACCAGCTTAAACAATGCGGTTCGTATTGGACATGACTTGACATGACACGATCTTGGCGAATTTAAGACCAAGGGGCCCACAGATATTGATAATGTGAAGTACTCAACTACTTGTTTTTTGGGTGATTTTACATGATTTGATAATTTTAAGCACTAAACATATCTATCATTTTTAAGGGTGTACCAGTTTGGACTGGCGCCCAAAAATGGATAAACTGGATATGTCGGCCAACATTGTCAGATTTGGCGACGGGAGCTGGCCAAGTCCATTGGTTTTTCACCAGTCTTCTGGTTTAAAACCAACAGTAGTTGCTAAGTCCAAATGTTTGTAAACTTGTAAACATGTTTTTTTGGAAACACATCCATAATTACTTTTGTTATCTTTTGTTTGTAAATTTGTGTCGTTGGTATTTGTTGTCGACGAGATTGGCATTTTGTGTCTTAAAGTGTTTAAACTCTGTGGGATTGCAGGCAAGATCAACATGTTTGTTGGTAAGCTTTAACTTGTTACTGTAAATTTTACGTAGAATCCGTACTTTGGTTGGCCACCTTGGCTACTTCCTGTCTTGGTCAGATTATGAACATCTACAAGCTGGTGCCAACCAAATAGGTTTATTGTAAACCAACTAAGCTTTCCTACAGAGACCTAGTTCGACGTTCGTTGGTTATCTCGTCATTTTATCGTTATCCAATGTTTGGATATGTTTGTTGGTTCAACGATCCATTTTGATGGCTTACACACACCGTGCACGGGACATCTTTAGACATCTTTGGGATCTTCCAATTTGGAGCGCCGGTTGAGTCGGTTGAGGCCTGGGCCGAGCCTGTCCCAACCTTGCTGAGGGGCGATGACTTCCCCCCACCCAAGAGGCACGGTTTTTCCATGTTTTTCCCGACGAAATCTTGGGATTGAACCAAGAAAATCTCGGGATTTACCCTCTGGTAATTTAACGTAGCTATTGAAAATGGCCATTTATAGTGAGTTTTCCCATCAAAAATGGTGATTTTCCATAGCTACGTTAAATTACCAGAGGGTATCCATGAAAAAACTGAGGATTTAAGTGACATGATTTTTCGATGAAAAAAGACCGATTTACTGGTTGATTGGTTTTGGGGTTAGGGGGTGCCAATACACGTTAACTCCATTTATTACTATATATTTGAACAGACTTGGATGACCATCCCATTTCATCCGGAAAAAGACGTTGGGGTTTTATTATTGGGTTACCATCTTATATATATATACTATACACTTTTTTGTTGTGATTTTTTCCGTTCTCAAAGATGGTGACTTTCCATGGGGAAGTGTTAAATTACCAGAGGATATCCAACGAAATATGTGGATACAATGTGGATACAGGGATATCTATTGCTTGGTCCAGCAAGAATTGCAATTTTAGCTTCAGACTTTTTGCTTTCCAGAAACGGCTAAAAACTCGTTGCCAGGGGCGACTCAGTGCTCCCTGATCACACCAAGCCTTTTCAGCACTACGGACAGGTGGGCCCGTGAGTTGTAATGATTCAAATGGGCATCAATGAGCTATTCGATGACCAACCATGGTACAACCTAAAGGAAACACATATTGGAAGATATTGGAAGTAAAGGGGGATTTGGAATGCACACGGCTCGTGCCATCTCAGATTTGTGAAGTTTTTATGACCAGCTTTTGATGCAATAAGATGGATGAACACAGATGACCTCCAGCATGGAACAGTCATTTTCCAAGGGATCCTTCCTTGGAAGTCTGAGGGGTTCAAGCAGCACGGACCGAAAGTTCATGCCGCAAGAGAAAATAGACACGCAACGTTGATTCATACATTTGATGTTGTATGTGCAAGTCTGATCTTACACACTAATCACGACAGTCTGTTGGCTTACAATCTTTGATCGGGGTCGGTTGTAGAGGGAACACACCTCTTCGCTGCTTCGCTTGGTTGCAGGTGAAAGAGATACCACCTGGGACTCCGCCACAGGACAGTGTTGAATGTGGTAGAAGTGGTGCTGCGTCAGGTTGTTTCTTTGAGCAATTGGATATATGGGGGTTTCTTAAAATTGGGGATCTCTAAAACCATGGGTTTCAATGCTAAAATTAACCAATTTGGGATGATTTGGGGGTCCCCCCATTTTAGGACACCTCCATGTAATTAACCAACCCTGGATGAATGAAGCCCCAGTTCCTTACTTTGTGGTTCATCTCAGCTAGTAGGTGGGTTATACCGCTGGTGAATGGTAGGGTACGTAGGGCTATAGTCCAATTTTAACTGAGGTATACTGAGGTTATAACCAAATTACTAAATGGGTTGAGCCACCAAGTAGTACGGGGGGTATGATTGATATTTCGCATCACAGTTGTAGGAACTCAATTTCTGGGACCCTGCCTATCGCGACTTATGGTTTACTAGTGGTCCACACGATACTGGGGAAGTTGCCTGGGTTGAACACAAAAAAAAACTTGCAATCCATGGATTCATCCTTAAGTATAATACTATTATATACTATTATATACTATTATATACAATTATATACTATTACAATACCTTCAAAGCCTGTTCAAGATTACTAATCAGAGAAACCCAAGCTACTCCAGCCAACCAACAAGTGGGCAGTTCTTGGAGTGGGGACCTTATTCAATAAGTGCTGCTGATTGTCCGACTGCCAAAGAGATAACTGGCCAAGTACCAGGCCAATAGGCAGGTGAAATGACAATCCTGAGTCTTCTTCTTAAGCCATTTATGTCATCTTTCATGTCATTTTTCAGATGGCATTTCTATGGCTTAACAACCTCGCTTGTTTTAATGCAAGTGACCTCTTCTTCCCGCTACTCTGTTATAGTCTCTTCGGGGTTTATTACAATTTAAGTGTCAATGCCAGTGGTCTCAGATTTCTCCATTGCTGATGGTAAAATCCCGGCGTTTTGGTGTGGTAAATGTTGGAACATGTTGGAACCATATGGTTTTTACCATTGGTTTGTGCAGGGAATACCCAGCCCTTCCTCGACCTAGTTTAACCTGGTCTTTACTAACGGCCGGCTGTTTGTGTAACGGCCAAGTTTAACCTGGCCTTTGGAAGGCCTGGGATATATTTGTATTTTCTCATTGGTGGCGAAAACGGACGGTTTTTTAATAAATCATCTCAGATACTGTAGGTTGGTGCATGTTTTTTGAACCCCACTTATTTGGGAGACGATATCATGTACAGATCAGAGACAGAGGCACAAATCTGATGGACAGATGGCCGGCGTCTCAGTCGCCGAGGAGTTTCCCAGGGTCAATGTGGCCATGTTGCGCGCCGACAAGGACGAGATGACGACGACAATGTCCCTAATTGGATTCCGGACTTCATCGGTATTCCATCCCCAACTGGATTTTTAAGCTGGGCGGAGAAGAGCATGAATAGGACAAAACTGCTGGTATTACACATTTAATCACATTTATAATACATAATTTCTCAAAAGGAAAAGTTGGGGTTTGACTCGGGTTTGACTACAAACATGATCAGAACATGACACCCAGAAAATGACCATAGAATCAACAAAATGGAGACATTCGCCAATCAATGTTCGGAGCTGCTTAAATCAATGATCAAAAACGCTACCACAACATCTGTGCCAATCTGTGCCATGGTCTACACATGTCGTATTTTTCCCACCAAGGAAGTGTTCATACCGGCTCATATACCCCTATGTTCGGTGGTTTTCTTGGGCAGGTGTCAATGGATGACCTGGAAATTGGGCTACCCCTTTATTGCTGGATGGTTTATTTCATGACTTTCATGGAAAATCCCAATCTAAAAGAGATGATAACTGGGGATACCCCCATTTTTTAGGAAACCACCACATGTGAAACATGAGTTTTTTTTTGTCGGGTTGGGACCCCCTGGTCCCCTTAAAGACTGCTCGTCTTTCCGTCTTTCGCGCGCGCCATTTTAGAGGTCTCATACTATCCCACGTAGCGTGGACGTAGATATGTTAGCCCATGCAAGTCCATAGATCCTAATCTCAACTGCTTGGTGGTTTGGAACATGGCTTTTATGAATTTCCATGTATTGGGAATAATATATCATCCCAACTGATTAATATTTTTCAGAGGGGTAGGTCAACCACCAGTCAATCAATGACTGTTTCAACTCAGGAAAATTCTTGGAGATCAGGAGCCCTGGTTGTTGACGGAGCACCAGACACAAGAGCATGCGAAAAATAGGCAGTCAAATTCCCTGAAGATATAGCTTCTATAAAAGCTTCATGATATGTAAAGTGGTTTGAAGTTTGAACATTTTTTTTAAATGGAACATCTTAATTATACAATGTTATACAATCATATACAATCACTGTAGATGTTTCCCCTGAAACCCCTTAAGTGACAACACAACTTATTCGCGCCTCGCGTTGGTGGATCACCGGTATGGTTCGCAACTCAGCGCGACTGGATGGTCAGTTTATAGCCTGTGAGGGCAGGGTTGATAGTAGTTAGATATGCAATGATATGTATACTGTATATATATATATATATGATTATGATTATATATATACACATCATATACACATCATTATCTATATCTTTTGTTGATAGGCTTTACACACCAAGGTATACTGCAACTGGGCGGCACCACCTTGTGGGCTGCACCACGTAAACTATCCATCTTCATTTTGCTGGCAAAATCTCCATCATATTCATCATATCCTCCATCAAAATCCGAGGTTTTCCCAGTCATAACTGGGGTGAACGTTCCCCCCACTTCCGAACCATGGTTTCCCGCAGTTTCCCCATTGCATTCCCCGCATTTTTGCACCAAATATGTCCAAGTTCTTAGTGAAAGCACCGTTGATACCCGGCCTGGTAAACGTTTACATAGCGAACTGGAAAATCATCATGCTATCAATGGGAAAAAACTCACGAACTTTCGACTGGGTCATGGCTTCAATAGCGAACTGTTGACATAACCAGAGGGTAACCAACAGACGGATTGGTGAGTCATCCCCGTGTCATCGATCCGCCAGGTGCAGCTTCTCTGGGCCTTCCATCGCACCTTGCAACTGCCCGATGCCGTCCGGGGGCACAGGGGCTCGCAACGTGGCGGAAGGAGAGCGGAAAATGATGGAAAATGCTACTGTTATTGGGAAATATATGGAAATAGTGGATAAGGAACCAGTCTTGGATAGGAAAATGTTGGGGATTTTTTACTCTGTACATCTACATGTCTTTACTTTATCTGGTTTCAGACATGTTTTTTATCGGGTTTTGCAGCGGGTTGACAGTCAGCCAATGGTGGAGGGTACCAAGTAGCATCCAAACTACTTCAAACGTTGCCATCTTGGGTTTGATGCACCGTTTGTTCTTGATAACTCGTTGTGATTTGCTTCCATAACTGCGAAGTGTCATATACCAGGAGGGCCTCTCCAGTACTCAAATGGCTTTGTAATCAGGCTATGTAGGATTTATGGTGGATATACTGATATATCATGTTTTCTTTTTTTCTGCAGATGATATTTTTAACCAATTTCTAGGCTCATCTTGTAGGAGGTAGAAAAATCAACCAATGATGGCTTCGTCAGTAAAACCTTGCATCATTTGAACATATTTGAGCACTCTGTGGCAATCGCACATGCTCCACCTATCCCCACAAGCACTGGTTTGTAGTGGGGAAACAGTCATAAAATGGGCTGAATCAGGAATGAGTTTGATAAATGTCCACCAATGTCCTGAATATATCCCCATTCCCCATTTGCTTGTACTAGATAATGATACTCCCAAGTTCGCCATCAAACGACTATTCCAATTGGAAATTCACCATGATTCCATGCACACATCGGTACCATGGGGACAACTTGCCCAGCCATTAACCACAAAAAATCACTTCTCCCAGCTCCACTCCTACGATATGTGCCTCTCAGAAACACTGGTTTGATGGTTGGTTCACGTACACCCCAAACATTATTTTAGGATATTTTAGGTATATAGTTGGTTATATAGCCCGATTTTGGTTGGCTTACACCCATTATTATGTTTCCCATGATATATCCAACAATGATGATAATAGTATGATACAACATACAACATATCCACATACACACACACAAAAGCCAAGCTTCATCCAACAGTAACGAAATTACATGAAATTACAGTATATCATAGTATACCCTCTGGTTATTTAACATAGCCATGGAACATGGCCCATTTATAGATGATTTTCCCAGCTACAAACCTCCATAAGGGATTTTCCATGGCTATGTTAGTCATAACCAGATGGTATATCCACAATGATTTTAGCCAAACGATATTCTCAGAGTTTGATACCCGAGCATAGCTCCATTGCCAGATTTGCCAGGCTCGGGCCTTGCAGGGGCAAACGTTGTCCTTTGAGTTCCTTGTGTCGTTTTGCTTCGGGGGGATGGGTATACCCGCCGGCAATGAAACATGGCAACCGGACATCCTCCATGGGTATTTTTATATGGGACAATTATCGAGTAACAAAATGGGGATTGTCCAGTGCCATGTTTGATGAACGGAGGGTTAAAGACTCGGTATATAATATGATGGGAGTAGTTATTGGTGATATCCTCGGGTTTTATTGCACTATAAATATTTACAATACATATAGATAGTCATGATTGGTGATGCACTGTTAGGTTGGCCAAGCTTGTTCATAACTCCACTGTTGGATTTTTGGTGGATATTCATCGAATTACTTAGACGGGACTAGTATCATTAACCAAATAAGATCCATACGCTCAATTGGTTTGCCGGCTGGAATTTCCTATTTTTTAGAAGGCACATCACTATCTAAAACCTACAACTTATAGTATAACTAATTATACAAGGTGCCGCCATAGTTAGCCAAGTTAGTTGATAACTAGATTAACTAAGGTCTATCTATGATGCCTATGGTAGATATATGATATATCTATGTAACTTTCATTCGGTTAATAAACCAATTGGCAGAGTATGTGGCATCTAGACTATACCCTCTGGTAATTTAACATAGCCATGGAAAATCACCATTTTTAATAGGTAAACCATCTATCAATGGGCCATCTATACCATGGCTATGTTAAATAACCAGATGGTATACCTCAGAAACCAATTTGGAGTATAAATCCCTCCATGTTTGCTGCTTAAGCACCAATTTGCTGGTGTCCGTAGAACCCAGTGCCAGTGTTTCGAAAACAAATAGCCTCTGGTTATGTCAAAATAATAGCTATTGAACATGGCCCATTTATAGTTGATTACCTATTAAAGATTGTGATTTTCCATAGCTATGTTAGTTTACCAGAGGGTACATGTTGCAGTCCCAATTGTTTGTTGTTGAAATCTTCAGTTCTGTTGAGATTGCAGCAAAGATACATGGTGATGCCGCCCCCACAGATGTCCGTTGGTAACCCTTAGTAACTAGTGATAGTTGAAGTCACCATAAACCCAAGAGTTCATTGACTTAGAAAGCAAGTTTGCTATCATAATCAGATAATATCAGATATACATCCCATCAGATCCCATCACATCTCCCCATTTTTACGCGGTTTTTTTTCCACCTCGTAAAAGGACGCTGGGCGGAAGCGTGCGGGACTTGGGCGCAGAAATCGAGCAGCTGGCAGCCTCGCCACTTAGCCATTTTCCGGGATGATATGGGACGATCCATGATATGGGTGGTGACTGGAACAATCATAGTGATTTCCCAATATAGTGGTTAATAGTGGTTAATAGTGGTTAATAATGGTTAATAATGGTTAATGAAATATCTGGTTGGTGGTTTGGAACCATGGAATTTTATGACTCTCCCATCATATTGGGAATGGAATGTCATCATCCCAACTGACTTTCACTCCATGATTTTTCAGAGGGGTGGGTGGCTCAACCACCAACCAGTATTGGCTTTACCCATGGTGAAACAAAAACATTGAAATTCATCATGAAAATTATATCCAGACGTGTTTTTAAAAGGCTCAACCATTAGTTGGGATTTCACTAACGAATGAAATCCCCATGACGGTGAAATCCTGATGTTCAAAAAACTGGAGATGGTGATGAAATCCAGTTCGCAACCTGTGAAAAATTACTGGAGGCTAAGCCGTTTTTGCATTTTTTTGACCCAGAAAGTTCATCCAACAAAAATACCATGTGACTTTTTTTTATCCTGGATTGTCACTACAAACTGGTGTGTACAATGCGTAATTTCATGTTCAATGCTAAAATTTGCCCTTTCCCAGCACCAAAATTCCACCTGAGAATGCCAGGCATGGTTTCGGTCTGCATGTGGCAGCCCTGATCAACCCCACACGCTCTGCGGCCGCACCGCCGCACGAACAGGTGGAGCAAGGGGATGGATCACTGGGCAGGTGGAGGTTTTCAACTTGTTCTTGGTAACTGGAGCTAGTAAACCCGCTAACATCCAGTCACTGGAGTAAACCCAGTCACTGGAGTAAACCCAGTTACAGGAAACCCAGTTAGTATATATAATTGATAACCCGGTGAGGGAACAGAACTGCGCTACTTTTTAACGCAGTGATTCAACGTCGCCCGAAAAACTAAAGGCCTTTTGCAGATGGAACGGCACGTTAAGCTTAGCTAGCTTGGTAGCTGAAGTATTTGTCTGAATTCATTTGGAACATAAAAAGTGGATAACAGTGGCTTGTCGGCAAATGGGGTATATATATACCCTCAATTCCAAAGGATTCTCATCTTCTCAGCTTGCAATTTTTGGGACCCCAGACTATACATCCAATGCGAAATCCGTTTCTTTTATCGGTTCCACTACGAAATTTGATGTCAAAATCCCCTATTGGATGCAGAAAGTCCTTCAGGTCAGCCAAAAATGGTACTTCACTGGTCCATAGATGGTTATATGATTATTATACTGTATATATATAATTATATAATATATAATCCCTGTGAGTCCTCTGAGTCCTAAGACCTAGACCTATTCTGGATTGGTCTTTAGAGAAAGACTCAACTAGAAATCCTGGGACCTATTTAGGGAAGGGTGCTGTAGCAGGGGTTCAAGATGTGCACAGCCAGGAGACATAGCATTTTACGCAATATTTTCACAACTTGAAGAGAAGCAATCGAGAATACCAAGATATCTTGATGCACAATTTATGCGCAATTTCAGACCTGACCGTGGACAAGGCGTTTTCAAGACCTGTCTAGGACGTGGTTCTAGACGTATCTAGAGCGTGTCTGTTGGGCACCAGAATTGTCAGTTAAACTCATGTTTTTCTGTAGCAAATCTTTGGAGCCTTAAAAAACATGGACAAGAATTTGGGAGACTCTTGATGGCAGAACTCAAAAACAGTTTCAAGGCTATGAAATATTCTTGGTCCTTACGTAGGTTCTTAGTGGCGAAAAAAGAGGCCTTAAGGTAAAGTCCTATCCCGAATAGGACTTTGGACTTTAAGGGTAATGTTTGGAAAATCGTCCCATCAGCCAATTCACAGCTCAGCAAACAGTGTTTCTGTCAGATTCTGAAGTTCGGATGATCCCTTGAACAACATGTTACTCTTTAATCGAGAATCGTATCACAAGTGATGCAACGCAACGAGGTGTCGCAGCATTTTGACGAGGGAGATCAAGTGATGATCTTAGGAGACATCTCGCAGGGACGCCCAGGCGTCGATCAATAGCCTTTGTTGACACACATAACTTGCTTAACTATGGTTTATATATTGGGGGATCTAACATGATCTAACTATAGTTGATGGGGGGTTATGAAAACAAATTTGTACTGTAGCAGATTTTTTCTAGAATTTATCCCAGTGGTTGAACGGGAAACAGATAACGTCATGACTGCTCTGATGGTAAGATCATACAAATGGGGTCCTAATGGTTGGTGTCTGGATGGTATCATGACTGGTATAGACTGGTATTTTTCGTAAGCGTAGTGACCGATTTCAACTGTAACCATTTCATCAATTTAGTTCAGGGATCATCCAGGCTACGCAAGGGTCGCCTTGCGTCGCCTTGGGCTGTCCTTCACCGCCAGTGAGTTGTGTATAAAAAATATCCTGTGTCATCTTGGTAAAGGGGACCCGAAGATCAGCCACAACAACCCAACTACGTAGATTGTTGGATATTGCATATACTTACTGATTGGTGGTTTGGAACATGTTTTTTTCCCATCTATTGGGAATAATAATCCCAACTGACTAATATTTTTCAGAGGGGTTGAAACCAGCAACCAGCTTATATAGAAGTGTCTTAGTCCTTGCTTGGGCATAGAAGTCAGAAGTGGAGATAATCCCACTTCATTGCGCCTAGATGCTTCATGTGTCTTATATTAATTATATACGTTACCATTTTTTATTCCAATAGTTCTAAGGTTTCAACTTGTCACAACCATAGTCACAACCACAGTTACAAGCCAGATCTGTTGTATTGTGTATTCCATGTTTCTCCGTTGGACCCCCTCTATGTTTGTTTTTTTTTTAAACCTGGATGTACATCCCAGTTAGTCAGTGGGCAATAAACATATGGAATAAGTCACTCAAAAAATACTAATCGTGGGACACCCCACTCGTTCAATTTTTTATCTCGAGATCATCACTTCCAAAAAATCCAAGTGATTCATAACCCATGACGGATCCGGCTGGTGCTGGTAAAAAAATGCTAACATTGATTGGGGGTATTTCTTGATGGGATCCATGGAGCACCTTTTTGGCAGCACCAGGTCCAGCCCCTTTGCCGAGCGGCCGTTGCCAGTACCCCGCGTACCAGATGCGCCGGGCCACCTGGGACGACGTGTTGGGATCGGAGAAAGCACCAAAAATATGTGGGTTTGTCTGAAAATAGGGTATATTCCCAATGAAATAGCCATTTAATAGGGATAATGATCAGCAAAACCATTGGGTTTAGGGGTACACTATTTTCAGACACACCCATGTGGGATCACCAACAAACATAGGGATCTAAGATGATTTAAGCCACACACACACACACATTTTTGGAGATTTTGGCCATGATTTTACTGAGGTGAAAAATAAGAGGTGACAGATAGTTTTGATGTTTAGGACAACTCGATCTCTTGTTATCAGTCCGGATATAACCCAATCCTGGGCTGAAGAATATGTTTCCTGTTGGTATCTAGGTTTGTCAATTTGCTAATGCAAATATGTAGTAGAAACAATTCAATGGCCCAATGGCAATATGTTTTAGTTGCCAGGAGGTCATAGCTGACGTTTACCCATTCGGTTTTCAATTTCTCCATCTTCCAGAGTGAATTTGGGAAGATCAGAGACGAAAAACATGGGCTTTTGATGGGGTTAAAGCTTCCAAAATGGGGCTGGAAGCAAGAATCAATGGTTAGAAACTGCTTCAGAACTTTGGTGAACGCTGTAAAATTTTAATGGTGTTGTCAGTGTCATCCCCTGTGTGTAATTGCGCAATACCACACTGGACACTAAAAAAAGTTCCTGCGATGCTCCATGAAAAGGATAGATCTGTGCCAGTTCCATGTTGGCTCTCACAGTGAAACATGGCTGGAAAATCACGAGATTTTCCCCCATTGAAAGTCTCCGACGAGTCTCCCGGATGAGTAATTAGGATGCCGGAGTTGCCATGATGACGCCGGAGGATACCCTAAAACCAAAACAGCTGAAGAAGAAAAACATCTAGGATCAGGAAGAGGCCGACGGCATTGAACCAATTTTTACCGGCCGACGGCCTTGGAGACGTCAAGGTTTAGCTGGAGCCTATCTAGCTATGACGTAGCTCCCCAAAAGATCAACGATAAGCAAACTGCCAAATAAGGCATGACTGGTGATGACACAGATGTGAGAAAGCCGATGAGACAACATCCAAGAACGGCCACAACTGACTGAATTGGAAAATCTGAAGATCCACCTTGTTTGGATGGATTTTACCGTATTTTACTATAAAATATTGTAGAGGTTGATACATCTATTGGCTCCACTTGGATTGTGATAAATCCGAGGTAGCTGGGAAGGTTCATGATTGAGACAACGATGTCTGGAGGAAATTTCTGGCCTTAAATGACTGCCAGGCTTGGCGGAATCAAGGCCGGAAAGTTGATTGAAGAATTGCAGTTTGTACTCTGCCCAACTTGTTGCTAGATGGTTAGATTTGTGCCATGGTCAAGAAGTTGGATTGTAGCTGTATACCTACATTTGGGGATGGTCATCAACCCATTACACATTCAAGGGATTTCATGGGATTTCGATATCCATGATAAAGATTCCCATGGGATGTGTGACCACAAAAACATCTATATACCATCAATACCATCTCATGGGGATCCGTGAGACACCACCATAGTGACGAGCTATAGCTGTTGACCCATGTTGACCCACTAGGCGTTTGAGTATATCATCTCATCCCAACAGTGTTCATTCATATTAGCCCAAAAAACTGATTAAATCCCAGTGAAAGTACATTAAATGGAATCACATCGCATTGAATTACATTGCATTGCATTGCAGCACATTGCATTAAAGTACATTGCATTGCATTGCATTGCATACATACATTATATTATACACATAGAGACAGGCAGATAGATATTGATACATAGATACGCGGATACTAGATACATACAGTACAGATGCATAAATAGATAGATCATGATAGATCAATAGACACACAGTAGATAGATAGATAGATAGATCAAGATAGGTCATGATAGATCAATAGATGGACAGGCAGACAGATGTATACGTATCTACAAGGTGGGACCCCAGTTATTAGTTGGTTTTAAAACCCATTAACTATGGTTGCCATAAACCATCATGGACCCTAGTTATTGGAGTTCATAACTTAATCATCTAGGCAGGGCCCTATCTTGTACATATATATATATAATATATATATATACACAGTATATACATACGTATATTAATATATAAATGTGATATGTATACATATATATATATAAATATCATTGAATATCCATGCGATATATCAGATATCACTCTCCCCAGTAACGGCTGCCTTCCAAAAACTGCAGGCCTGTACCTGTCACAATCTTCACCGGTTTCCTGGGAGCCGGCAAGACCACGGCCAGCTGGGGAGATGGGAAAACAGAATGAAAAACCATAGGAATTTGGTAATGGTAATATGTGGTTTTTTATGGTATGTGTAATATGTGTAATTATATCTGAAAAATCTCACCATATTGTACACCACATATTACCATTGCTATGTGGTAACACATTCTAATACATCTAGTAATGGTAATATGTGGTGTACAAAAAAAGGTGAGATTGTTTTGATATAATGGGGTTTAATGGGGTATATGACGAGGATACATAGTAGCAAGTTATATATCACCCCAGTAATACTGGTGATATATAGCCAAACAAGGATGTAATGACTTAAAACCTGGCATATTCAATTTGTTTCAACATCTGTCTGGACATCAGGCATTATTTGCCCGCAATACAGGTGTATATCTCCAAGGCGGTCGAAGACCTCCCAATTAAAAAAAAACGCGTTTGGGCCATTTTAGAGTCAAGCCAGAAACCCCATGCAGTGCTTTTTTGGGACACCTAGTCCTCTAAGTGGGATGTAGCCCTCTGTGAGATAGCTAGTCCAGTTTCTAGCCACGGTTCCAGATACGTTAAAAAACCATTTTCTACCAACAGCTACAACATAGCAAGCCTGACATCCTGGCATCGTAGATATATCGAAATCTTCAGGGGACCGTATGGAGGACGTGGAGTCATGGAGGATTCCTTGGAAAAGAACTGGTCTGGGTAAAGTATAACAACCTCACTGCAACCTCACTGGAATGATGGTTAGGATTCGGGGAAGTATCCCTTTCAGAAAGCCTAGTTTTCCATCTTATTCCAGGTTGGTGAATTTTTGATATAGAGTCTTTCATTTATCCAGATTGATTCCGACTGCCAATCCGTTGTTGCGTCCAATTTTAGGGCGCCACATGAGGGAAACGTAATTCCCATTTTCACTATGAATCACTATGACTGGTTGGTGGTTTGGAACATGTTTTATTTTTCCATATTATTGGGAACAATAACCCCAACTGACTAATAAATTCAGAGGGGTTGAAACCACCAACCAGATGATATGAAATTATCATGATCTAGAGAAAAGGACACATTTCCGACTATCATCCAGGAATTTCCTCCATCTTTTCGAGGACATTTACTGGAACAACCCTTGACTGGTAGAAACAACCTGGAACAACCTGAGGCAATGGAACTCCCTTTTTGTAGGTGATGTTCCTTAAACCAATATAGTGATTCTTAAATATTTCGTGTGTAGCATGGGCAAATCCTTTTTGTTGCAAATCAACACATGTTTTAGTCAAGTCATATGGGTATGGATCAATACCTATTAATACCATTTTTAGTGGGATGAACATCCATTTACCAGCTATTTTGATGTTCACCAGGGGTACCAGGTTTTGACACACTGCCATATGTGTTTCTCAAATCAAATGTGATTTTCTGAAATCCTATGAAATCCCTCAGGCCCTGGTGTTTACTCCTCAAGTCAGTCACAGAGAATTCCTGCGCGTTGGGCAGGTCTTAAACCACCTCCTGGCAGGGCAACGGGACAAGAAGTTCGCTTCGCTGAGCTTTAGAAATCGCCAGTGTTGGTACAGTAATGGGTACATCATGGGTACATCATTCGTATATAGTCAGTGATGTAATTAGATGTCATATGATGTTTTTGTTGTACATATGGTCTTCACTTGGCATAGAATTAGTAAGTTGTTTTTTTAGATAGTTGGTATATAATAGTAGTAATTTTGCGGATAGAATATATGGTGTATATATGACATGTATGTGTATATATATATATGATATATGGATGTATATGGTGATAGTGAGGATATAATTGATAGGGATCAAGACTAGCAATATGATTTTGTTGGTTACCTCTGAAAGTTGGGGACTTACTCTCAACCAGACTGGTCATTTTTTGGTGAAAGTATGATGACAAACATTGCTCAAACATCATTGTTTCAGGGTAGCCTATTTTCAAAGCCAGGGATGAAAAAATTAGATGATTCAGCGCAAGTTCATCATGAAATATGGGTTTGAACCAAAACTATATTAACTATATAGATGTAAATGGAAGGGAGCACATGAAAATCATCTAGGCAAAGCGTGGTCAAAGCTAATACGTGATGCTGGCAATGGTGAAGCCCAAAATTGAGCCGTGATTGACCGTGATTGACAATATTGCCATGTCAATGCATGGGGATGAACATATCATTATTTACCCTCTGGTAAACTAACATAACTACTACATAACTATGGAAAATCACCAGTTTCAATGGGAATATCCACTATTTCTATGGCCATTTTCAATAGCTATGTTAGTCATTACCAGAGGGTATATGGATGTGGATGTTTAGATCCTACGTATTCATCCAGTATATAAGTGTATATATATATTGGTAAATTTTATAAGGACCTCACGTCGCTGTTCATAAAGGAAATGATCCCCAAATAAATGGCCTTAATTCAGATTACTGAAATATTCTAATTTGCCCAGATATATATATATAGAGGCTTTTCACCATGGTTTTTAATATTGCTCAATTTTCCAAATCGTCTCATGGCAAGGTTCAAGCAGGGCAGGCAAATCGATCAATCTTGAACTGATGCCTAAGTCTGTGCAAAGAAGTAGTCGTGCAGATAATATTTGCCAAGAGTATATACATGTTTTACACGTGATTATGTTCTAGCGTTCTAATCACGTTTACACCATGTACAGCCCCGTTTTCAACATGTCAGAGCCAACTTGCTAACCTGGTTGTCTATCTGAAAATATGGTTTTTACTTTTCATCCACAATGATGGGAAAGATTCGATGAGCATGTTGGGATTGATCTCTTCAAAAATGCATAAAAATCCCCGAAGATTTGGATGTCGCGCTTTATCTGGGTGTCACCCAGATTTGGATTCGGATCTTGAAGATCTACAGGTTGTCGGCCTCTTCAGGGTTTCCACCGGGTGAACTTTTTCAGCACTGGAAGAGTCGATGGCGCTCTGAAGATTGGATTGTCATGACTTTGGTACATGTGTATAGATATATAGGGGGTCCCGAAAAAATAGATAGACAAGTTTAAAAAACGATAGTGATAGCATAAATTGTTCTTATATCTCATACTTCCAACTATATCCAACTGTTCGATTTTTCTGTTGCTATCCCCTAGAGATATTTTCCAACACAGCCATTGTCTTATTCCGTGGGTTTATAAACACCTCTTGTCTAAAGTGGTAAACCCAAGAATAAACCATCCCCAAATCACAATGCTTTATTGCTGGTATAAAGGGTATAAACCATCCCCAAATGGTAGTTGTTTAATGCAGCCAGGGATTCCCACATGATTCCAGTTATCCATTCTTCATCTATTGTTGGCTACTATTCATTATCATTCATTAACCATTATTCACCATTCTTAAGCATAGGTCATTATTCACCATAGGTTCCATATATCCACATTCACTAGTTCTATATATATATATTCTATATATATATATGTTATATATATATATGTTATATATATTATAATATTCTATATATATATACACCATAAACCTTGCCATCTCACCGGGACGCAACTTGCCATCTCCGGACTTGACGGAGCCTCGGAGCCTCGGAGCCCCGTGAAATTTTCGTCCCAGGTTCGCGGTGATCGAAAACGAGTTCGGCGCTGTTCCCATCGACAACGAGCTCTTGGCCAATTCAGTGCCAATTCTTCAAGGGCTTGGTAGCGTGGGTATAGGATTGGTGATGGGATGGGCACATATATATATATACCTTCTGCCTCCGAAACCTTCTATTTTTAGGGTTGAAGAAAAAAACATATGTTTTTTTAAAAAAACATAGGTTTTGGAATTCATCCATATTTTGATATCTTCACCTTCCAACATACTCCCAAACAAGATTGTCTAAAGATGCTGAAGGAATGTACAGGATGACGTTCAAACTCACCATGATGCATCTGTACCTACGTCCGCGCGTTCCAGAGCTGCATGATGCAGCAAGATAGATCCAGCAAATGTGTTTTTTTTCACTGCAAGAGTCCAGCTTTGACAAAAGCTGTGTACGATGCCACAAGGAAACGGTCTAAGGACCTGGCTGATACCTGACGAATCGAAACTCTACGGGACAGCCGCGCAGTTCTACCTATACAGTCCTCGTCCATCTGGCATGAATAAATTAATGGATTTAGAGCTGTCTTAGCTCTAATACCAGAAGCTCGCACTTCCAGCACTATGTGGTGGAAGGTGTGGAGCTTGGGGTACAACGGAAAGCATTGCTGCTTGCCCTGCATGAAAAGTGCATGAGCAAGCAGTGAATACGATTCGAGGAATCGCAGGCCCTGCTCAGAGACAAATTGGGACTCTTCTTCTGACAAAAAGGCTCCAGCTTTGTACAGCATTGAAAACATGGAATTAAGCCGGTACGTGGCGCAGCGGCACTGCATGATGTGGCCGTCCGGGTCATTGGGCACTTTGCCAAGGAAATCCACAAGCCAATGTAAAAAAATTGTTGTGAGAGCGCCTTTGTACCAAGATCCCATGGCCCCACCCTGCTGCCCATACGACATAAGGTATGGTGTGATGCGACTGATGTGGGCCTGCTTGCGATTTGCCGCACACCAATCCAAGTACTCCTCTGTGAGGTAGTTCCACTTCTCGTCTAAGTTTGGCATAGGTAGCAAAGGAAGGCACACCTGCAACACACTTGCCACCCAAGATCTGCCGAAACCAAGATGAACCACATGCCAGATATCGCTTTTAAAAAAATCTGCTGGATCTCCTTGATCATGGCAAAGATGGCGGATGACAGCAGGTTGTCTCACCCAAGGAAGTTTGACTGCCACTGTCTGTAACCATTTTGGTGTGGTGGTAGCAATCTCTTCAGCATGACAAAGACGTGTGCCAGCAAGGCAGTATGGGCAGCAACCTTTCGGAGGGCCACGCTCTTCACCACGCTTGGCCTGCGTATTCCAAGCCCTGTAAAAGTGGCCAACCTTCTGCAGGTAAGGCTGGTCACCTTTGACTCCAAGGATGCAAACTCTGTATCTCAACCCACTTGCCTTGTCCACGTATCCATCATGCAACAGCTTCGAACAAGACTTGGCCACATGCTCCATGTGGGAGTGGTAAGCCTCTGGCTGGCAATCATAGCAAGTCTTGGGGATTGCAGAAATAACATGTCGCGTACAGAATGAATGCCCAGCAAAGTTGACTTGCAAGGCAGGAGATCCTGGGACCTTTGCAACACGGTTTTCGTCATAGCCTTTCCCCAGTGCACTCTGCAGTGAGGTAACCAACAAGCCACCACGTTTCAGAGTCCTTCCTTCATCACCATGGATGAAGAAGGCAGCAACCTGATTCAGGTCAATGGAAGGATCGGCGTCAGCCATTGCAAATAGCTCGAACGATGGGTTGATTTGGCGGTAGGTCTGCCAGAATTGTCCCCAGTTTCGTTTTGCGCCTGCATAATCATGACGATTACATCCTGCCACTATCGGCCACAATCCTTTTCTCACAATGAACTCCAGCCATGACTCAGGTGAAAGCCAAGGAAGTGTAATCCCATCACACTCGATGCTCCTCATTTCAATTTGCAGCTTTGAGTTTTGTGATTTGATCGTTCTATGAACGTCTCTGTCAGAATTTCTCAAGCCACACTTGGCCCATTTGGAGACTCCTTTTTTGATAGCCTTTGGTTTTCCCAAATCCTCTGCCACGGCCTGTGCTGTCAGGATCTGGCTGACACAGCTCGCCTCGGCGATCAAAGGAAATGGAGAAATACAATTTGGACAAAAAAGAGAGACAGGGTGAGAAGTATGCGCAAACTCCTACCAAACTAACTCTTTTCTCACAAGTGAAGTCATGTTGGCAAGTCGAAGCCATCATTGGTGCTGCAACAGCATTGATCCTTGCAAGAACTCACTCTTTCTTTTTCTTCTCGCGAGGTTGCCAACATTGTTATTGGCCAGCGCGTTTCGAGCAAACATGCCAAGTTTGGCATGACATGTCATGACACGCTAATTAACTTGTCAGCTGTCTGAAAGCAAACAGTCATTTGGCAATCCCTGAACTTCTCACTTGCTGCATGCTGGGACGCCTATAAGACTTGTATACAACATATGTCAAATAGGGACCGCTCACATCTTTCAGCGTCTCTCCTCCCAAGCGAATGTTTTTGCAACCACGAATACCTGGGCGCCGGGAACAAGCCAGAATGCAGCTAGACTGTAAGCTGCACAAACATATTTGGAGAGTTTCGGCTATTGCTGCCAGAAAAAAACTAGAAAATGAAAACTGCAAACAGGTCACTGCCAAAACGTTGAATCATGGAAGCTTCAAGAAAAGCAGGTCCATATGGGTTTGCAGCTGCGTACACAACCAACATGTGGTCAAACTTGTCGCCCTTCGAGTGTGTATAGCCAAACGTTTCATTTCGCCATCGTACAGATGCATCATGAGTGATACCAAATTTGAACGTCATCGGCTGATATTTTGAATAAAGTTTCTCAAATGTTTGTGCCGCATGTTCCAAAATAGCACCAGCATTGGTAGCCGTTGGTCTTGGCAAACTCAAAGACAAACATGGGTCCATTTCGATTTTTCGAAACACTTCTTTTGACCTTTCAAGTTTTCGCAAGTCGGCATGTTCTAGATAACGGTCTTCCCAATTATTTTTTTGGGCCAGTGAACACCCTGTGGGTTTCCCAACGGTTTGGCGTTCAACTTCTGGTTCTTCTAGAGGCAAAGTTTGGTAGGCAAACTCCTGCTTCGCATCAGCTAGTATCGCTGGAGACTTCAGCCGTTTCTCTGAAGCTTGGTACTGCCATGCATAAGGCCCTAACGAAGCCTTAGATAAACCCAGCATACACATGACAGAAGAAAATCAGGCAACAACCAAAATGGTCGCTGGTGTGTTTTGTTTCAGTGGTTTGTTGGAGGGATACTGACAGTCTTGAAAAAACAACACCACATAGTCATAGGTTCTTACAAGAGGCTGGCCGGTGGCAAGACAACAACTCTATGAGTTCATCTTCAGAAGTTTCATCCCCATGGCTAGGTGGCTGGGGCATAGCGCAAGTCAACTGTTTTCAACGTATTTAGGTCGTTTCACATAGTGCTTTGGTACGGGTGTCTTGAAGAAAACAAGATCAGATACACTTTATTTTTTGACATATGTTGACAAAATGATGTATTGGCTTTCATTTGCTGTTTCAAACCAAGAACATATTGGGTTGAAAGGTCTTGACAGTAATTTGCCAATGCAGTTCATATGTCAGAGCCACACAACTTCACATGTAAAGTGCAGCTTTCCAAATGGACATGCAATCAGAAGGCACCCAGTGGTGCCAACATGTTTGCCAACACATTTGACTCCAACTTGGCTGGTGCATCATTTGAGCTCATGACACCATCGCCGATGTTGGCTGCAAACCGCTTTGCAGATTTGCCGGCGAGACCTGGCTACCCGAAGAATTTGCATTTGATCTTAAGGTATGGGAATAGGGAAGGAAAGGACAGAGGGATTTTGAACTGAACATGTAGGGTCAAATCACGAACCCGCCGTTGCAGAATTTGAACATTGGACAGTTTTTTTTTCCCCCAAGTCGCCACGAGCCAAGACTTGTCAAATGGGTGACTACTCCGACAGCATGCTTTGTGGCTGTAGACCTGTCTTACTTGGAAGTTATTTTTGTCTACAATTGATCTAAAGAAAAACCTGAACTAACATTACATGCACTGTACTTCAGTTGAAAATAGGAATATAATATAATTTTGAACAGGCGCCAGTCCACAGCAATCTGTGGAGGCCTCAAGCAGCCGGCCAAGGCTCTAAGACTTCGCTTTGCGTCTAAGTAACGCAAAAACCCAAGTTGTTCCAACTTTCCGAATTGAACTGTAGTTCATCACATGACATGTGTATGGCAAAATTCACAGAGTTTCATCTGAGAACATGTGCCGCCCCCCAAGATTCAGATGCATCATGATGCATCACTTCTCCTTATTGTCCTTGTCCTTGTCCTCGTCTCTCTGCATCTTCGTGAAGTGACGCTTCGCCGTCCTGTGTCGAAACAATGATGGATCGGGATCTGTTCTTGTTTGAGACAGCTGCGTTGCACCAAGGAAATGTACATACGTATTCACTTTGCTGCACAGCTGGGGAAATTTCATCATTGAGGAGCTCACCGAATCTTGGCTTCATTTTGCGCAATTTTGGTGCACCTGAATCAACCGGACAAGAAACCTAAACAATGACAAAACAAACTATCACTTTGCATGTCTTATCAAAGTCTTTGAGGAATGAGGTTCCACCCAGGCACACAAAGGTGGAGGCTTTCATGATCTGCTCAGCCTCCGTTGACCACCTTGGCTTACCAGGGTAACCTATAACAAAGCTTGTGTTAAGCTTGTGTTTCCATTAATCCCTAAAAGAATGTTTCTGGTTCAAAACCACTCTGATTTGTTTGAAGCGTCTCAAGTTTCAAGTTTGGGCTTTTCTGAGCCAGAGCTATATATCAATGAGACATCATTCTGTTGAGTGACGCTGGCGAATGATCATCTCTCTCACCCTTGGCCACATGCTCAGACAACTTGTTGAATTCCCCGTCCAAGGTGTTCAGATCTGCGTTGAGGGCCACGCAAGCCCTGGAAAGGAAGAACGAATCCAAGGCAGGATTTCCAACTGATTCAATGCCAACATGTTGAGCAAGTAGGCCACTAGTGTGGATTACTGTACATGGCATGTTGTTGTAAATTGATTGCCACCAATTTGTAGTCTAGAATCTTTTTCGCAGTGGTATCTTCAGAATAATTCTTCTGAAGATCCGAAATCAGCGAGCGCAGTTTGCCACACTTTGTCAACACACTCTCCACGTACTTGGAAAAGACATCCTTTGCTCTGCAAGCCTGATAGGGTGCTTGTGTGTGCCCAGTGGGGTGGAACAAAACAATATGTCAAGATATTTTGAGAGATGAAACATATCCAGTCAAAGCCGAACTGTTTTTATTGGAAATATGTGCGTCATTTTTGGAAAGCTTCGGGTACAAAGTCATGCAGGGATGTGACAACACCCCACCTCACTTGTGGCTTCCACTGAAGCACTCTGGGCAGCCCGAGCACGGTCATCGTTGGCATTCACCCTGTCAAGAGTCACTGCTCCAAGACATAGTGCCCCGCTCTCCTGACAGGCCCAGCGACTTGGCATTGGATTGGACTGCATTGGAAGATGGCCATCAAGGTCCCGCCCGACACTTGGCAGAAATGTTGTGTGACAGTGATAACTTGGTCCTGTGAGACCTCCTCCTGTTGTTCCATGTTCGCACGTTCCTGCTTCTCGTGACCTGTTTCGCGAGTCTTGACATAGTACTCAATGTCGCCGCCATACTGACAGTTCCTTCAACATGGATGGATGGCAAGAAGGCTAAACGAGCTCGACGTGTCTCTACAATTCCATCTGACTTCGTTCTGAAAAGAATTACTGTATGGAAATTGATTGGCTTTAGAAAGATATGCTTATATGTATACTCCAAGTCTGAGAAGAATGATTTACTCAACATGACTCAACATGTTTGATCTTTTTGATATGCACCCTTAGGCTAGGGGTTGCTTGGGGTATATGGTAAACGGTCTACAGCTTAAGTTGGATGTATCTCACTGGCCTCCAAAGTGACTTGTCCTGCTCGCAGCACTTGATGGCACCGGTAACCTTCTTCCTAGGCAGAATTCCATGAATATCTTTTTGAGATTGCTTCAGGGTATCTGAAAAAATCCGAAGACCATTTGAAAATACAATGTGAATAACACATATAGCATGAAAGGTTCGCATTCCATTTGAGCATTTTCATCATATCATCCTTGGTGTACCAGCCATGAGTGACATCAGAGCTCTGGCTGTTGGTCAGAGTAGTGGACCGCTTCCTGTACTTGATGAATCTGTCCTGTCAGGAAAGCTATGCCCGGAGAAGCTGTGGAAATGGATCACTGGAGTGGTTGGGGTTGGCCGAACCTACAGAAGGAGTTGCTTGGCCCAACTGGTTACTAGTATGGGGGCTTCTTTCAACATGTGTTAAGCGCCTTATCAAAGCCACAAGTTTGGTACTGCTTTGCAAGCGCAAGGTGGTCGCCAGCTTTCCATTCATCATGCAACCACTGTGGCACCTGAAGTCGGCCTCCCTTTTTGGGCTCACACAAACGCCTGAGCTTTGCTTTCAAAGCGTTGTCCTCCTTAGTCACAAACCCAAACCCAGAACAGGCAGAAAGGCTTTAGCCACAGGACACGAATGAACTATATATTTTATACAGTATTTGATTTTTGGATATGATATTCAATATAAAAAAAATATAAAAATATATTATATTTGGCAACCCAACTTGAAAAAGTCTATAAGTATAAACCATGAATCCATCTTGGCCTTCTTGGCCTGACGGAGCAGCTCATCCAGAGACTCTCCATCGTCCGATTGGGGTTCAGCATTTGCACCATCGGGGTCATCTTGTGGGGATTCACCATCAGGAGCTGATCGCTTTGCACCTCCGATAGACTTCTCCCTATGAGTATTCCCAAGAAGCTGCATTGCTACCAGTGGGTCCAATTCTCCGTTCTGCATCATGTCCACTATGCGAAGCTTCACCTAGCAACAAGGCTAACTAGGGTGTTGTTTTGAACACTTAAACCCAATAAGAGATGTAAGAGTTGTAGGCCCATGATAAATAACAGGATACCCGACAAACTGTAGTCCACATATATTTTATGTATTCACTAAGCCAAGAAAATGAAAATCAAATAAGTTGGATCCAGTAACTTCATCAGACTGAGCGGAAGCAGAAGAGGGAACAGGGGATGTGGGAGACGAAACCGGGGCAGAAGGAGTGGAACCCAAGGACCTCTCAACCTGGGAATCAGAGGCCATCAATGTGTCCTCCAGGTCTCCAGTAAGCCCAGGCAAAGGCGAAGGTGTAGGCTCAGGCAAAGGCGCTTGTTGAGGCGAAGCCTCACGGCCAAGTTTTGAATGGTCAAAAACTATCACGTTCAAAGAAGTGGCATGTATGGACACTAAATCGAATGATGAACCCGAAATACAGCAGTTTAAAAGTTCCACTATTTGAGCTCAGACAGCATTACAAAATTTACAAATGGGCTCGCTTCCTCAATACACTTTTTAAAAGAAAACACCCTGATATTCTTGTGGCAAATGTGCTGCCCAGAAGCTTGTTTCTGGACGTGCTTCAGCTCAGCCAAGGCTTCAGCCTCATCAATGCCATTTGGAAGAGTTCACAGTGTCTTGGTGAGATTGGGGGTTTGGAATCTACAGTTCTATAATGTTCTATATAACGTGGTTCAATATCAGTGGGAATTGAACTGATCGATTGTTTGGTCTTCATCACAAAGACAACTGTCCACTGGAAACATAAGTCCCAGACAGCATGGCCTTTAGCCTGCAAATCTGCCAGCTGACGCTCCATTTCCTGCCAGAAAGTTGGAATATTTATTTTGCACTGGTAATTCCTGAACTCAATATTTTACCCAAAGTAAACCCCAGTATCAAAGGTATCAAGTTGGTGACATTGCAAATAGCCTTTGGTACCCCCATTGCAAACTGCAAGAGCTGGTCAACAATCCTCTAGGTCTTCGAGGTTTGAAGGCAGCACAGGCATGCCGTCCGAATCACACATGATGTAGCTGATTCCACGCTGAAGTTCAGTGGACGAATGGGTACGGGACATCATCGATTTGGCTGTGTCAGCCCTGTGGATCATACCTACTGCACTTCTAGGCCTACGCACTAACCTTGGAATGAGAATGCCTGCTAACATGTCAGGGTGTACATCTCACCAGGAAGCACGTTTGGAATGGAAATCAAAATCAAATGTGTCACATGAAATACACATCAATGTCGACTCGATGGCTGACATGTTCCCCCAGCATGTGTTTGGTTTATCATTTTTTCCACGGAGCAAGAGAATCATCCCGTCTCAAGCATATTGTACCGGATGCAGTTGTCATCCAATTGGTGCACAAGCGGGCTTCTTTCCCGTATGTAAATCTGTTGTGAAAAGTTCGGCACACAACAGGTTCTGCTGATATACCGACAAAATGCATTAATGTTTGTGTTAAATTCTTGATATTTTATCATAAAAAACAGATGAAAAAAACCTAGGTTTTAGCCATAATTACCCATAATTTTTTATGGGTAAATTACGGGAAAATATGGGTAAATTACGGCTAAATTACGGGTCCCAAAATTACGGGTAAATTACGGGCTAAATTACGGGTAATTTTATTTTTTGATTACGGTTTGGTTACGATGGTTTATGGGTTGTTACGGTTCCAATTTTAAATAACATATGTTTTTTTTGAAAAAACCCAACTATTTTTACTGCTGGCTACGGGTTTATCAAACCTCAATACGGGTGATTATGGATTACGGGTGAATTATGGGTAGAAAGTGTTGAAATCCAACTTTGAGAGGAAAATTAGCTGTTCGCAGTTCATTAGGATCCATCAAAAATATAATCTTTCCTGATAGCACCGAACAACAACAGCTGGTTTGCTGTTCAAACCATTTGGAATCACAGCTTTTTTGGAATAAGATCTTTGAAACTATCTGGAATCACTAAGTATTTTCCAGATCTGAGGTAGTGGCACACGCCGGTCATGTGTGCTTCACCCCAAAGATCCGAGAACTCCATCGAAGCAAACATTTTTTCAATGCTGGGAATCTTATTTGGGAGTGGTGGCATCCCTTTCTTGTCCGCAACGAGGCCCCGGAACAAATCGACCATCTTCTTTCCGAACGCTTTCGGGTAGTTCCTGAGCCACAAATAGATGGGTACCAGGACTTGCAAGTTGCCCCATAGTACTGATAGGATGGTTGGGTGAAAACGAACTATATATTTTTTCTCAACCTGCAAGAGTCTGGATGTGTGTGGGGAAGTCCATATGGCAAACAATTATATAGGTGTTGTCAATGTTATTATTGAACCTTTCAGGAGTTAAGTTTACCACATACTTTCATCTCTTCCGATTATCTTCATGATCTTTATGACCCGAACTGTCTAATGATCTATGATATGCTCTACTTATGACTATTTGAGGCATGGTGCTCACTGGAGCGAAGTTTCTTTGTCCCCTTCCAACGCTTCTTTCCTTCGCCATCCGTGTACTTCTCCACTAGGGTTGGTAGAAGACCTTTTTTCTGGAGGACCTTCTTGATGTTTTTCCAGTTCTTCAATTGTCCAGCATAGAAACGACCCACCGTCCTTGAGTTGCTAAAAGCGTAGTGACGCTTCGGGGTCGGTCCTCCATAGTGCAGCATGTACCACGATGCCTTGTGTACCTGAGCTGGACGGCCAAAGCTACCTGAATTGAAAAGTCTTATCATGTCCTATCCATTATAGTTTCCCATTATTGCAACAAGGAAATATACGCAGTCTTGGGTGTTTCAGGAATCTGTAAATTGGCCAGGATATGGAAATGTAGTCACATCAGATTCTTTTGAGTATTGTGTTCATACCCTGCTCAGACAAAGAACCATTATCGGGTACATAGATGTATTTTGTAAGGGATTAAGGATCGCAATCTGTTCCCAATCAATTTGTATATAGAGAACTCAGGTTGGAGTTGCTCGTGAAACCTATGTGCCGCATCTTGGACAAAACCACGTGGGTAATACTGGTCCGATTGTTTTACGGGTCAAATCCTTTAGTCAAGAAACTGCATCGGGACCGCCCCATTTTTGAAGCAAGCATACCAGCTCCCTGAAACGGGGATAGAACTCAAAGAAGCTGGAATAGGGTTGTTCCAGGGTAATGCATCCATTGAGACACACCACCACCATCATCAAGAGTATCATCCTTAGAAATGCAATGAAATGCAAAAACATATGATGATTTGTTTCCTTTTTCAAGTGGATAGCATCTGACCAGAAAAAAATATGACTCTGTGGGTGGCAGTGTAGAACAAAGTTGAGTGTACAACTTGGAAGCAATGCTGACGAAACTCCGGGACCCCAAACAGTTACCCTCTCTCACACTGGGGTGGTTGCAATTCCCGACTGAACTGCAAGCCGAACGGGACGACGTGCCAGCATTGACACTTGTCCAGGTAGAGCACTTTAACCCGAAATGGGCTAAGAATCCGTTCGTGTAATCGCCACGCATCACGGTGGCCAGGGCTGTCCTTGGTCAGATGCACATACAGGAAGATCATACATATATATTTTAGGTGACAGGTCTATATGTTGATTTCGTATACTATGTTCTTGTAGCCGTCAGGGACCTCAACAGTTTGAGCTATGATTGAAATACATTGAAATAAACCTAGGCTCACAAATCCAGCATCCGAACACAAGTCCATCGGGTTCTTGTCGCCCTTTTGCCCATTTTCCATATACAAAAGATCCAACCGGGCGGATCGCAAATTTGCTTCCCTGAAATTCAGTGTGCATTGGGCTTCCCCTGCGAACAGCTCAACGAAAGCAAATGGGGTTGTGTCCTGCACCAATCAAAGTGTGGTATCAAGGTATATTTATTTCCAAGGCTGTACATCGTCAAAAATATCACCTTGTTGAATTGTTTATCAGTGGATGCAATATCAACTTTGTCCTGCCAGCTCGCGGACGGAATGTGAGTCCACGTTGTGAGCAGAACTGCCAATAGCAGCACCTGCCCGCCATAGGCTTTATGTGCTTAGAAACATGTTTTGAGAGGATAAGAACCCATAGGAATAAAAATCCAACCGATTTCTTGGGGTTCAAACCAAACCAACTTACAAGAATTCCATGTGCCTTTGGTGCACCAAGGGCACGTAGTCGCCAACACAGGCTCTGCACATACTCTTGTGACCACGCCATGACAAACGCGCACCGGTGAGCGAGGGGTTATACAAAAAAAAAAAACATAAACGTATTTCATGGGGCAACTGATCAGATTTGTAATTAATATGGTGAACGTCATTTCGGTATATATGTTAGTTGTTTGCATTTCAACCCATGTCAGCTTTGCAAGAACGTGCTGTCCCACTTGAGGTATGTATCTCTCCGACATCGACCGGGCATCATGTGGTGCCAACTGCATCGCAACTGCATTGGGCACATGATGGCACATGGGAATCCATGACGAATGATGAAACATCTTGGGCCCATTGTAAGAACAAAAAACAGTCAACAATGTTTGTTTAAAAGTGGTGATCTACTAATCCATCCGCTCCAATTGGTAACCACATCCCCGAAAGTTTTTCTTTCCTGACAAAAAACTAAACCATATATTTTAATATAAAGCTGTTGGGTGAATAGTAGTTCCATTGGGTGATAGCGGTGATAGGTGTTCCCAGCAGCACCATGTCATAAACATGGCTAGTGCATTTGAATCATCCTTGAGGATGCCTCGTTTCGCTGCCCATCGATTGCCTCTCAACGGCGGCATGCATGGTCAGACCTGGGCGATGCTGGAGATTGAAGCTGGTCCATGCGGTGCATGGGGTGGGAAACGATATACTGGGATGAATCCACCAACAAAATCAAATTTGGGTAAACCGGTAAACCAAAATATGTTTCATCAACAAAAAAATTGGAAGTGGTTGTTGCTAAAGGTTGACCCATCTTGAGCCCTACCTGCATTGGATTCTGATTTGTTTTTTCTCCCTTGCAGCCAGCGCATGCCGTATCTCATGAGGGTATCCCCACAAGAAACATCAAGGATCTTTGCCGTCCTTGGACTCCATTTAAGTGTCTCGCACTGCTTTGAATGTGCTAAGAGACACCAAAACATGTACAGGCAGAGCTAAAGAAAACTATTCATGAAATATCACTTGATTGAATGAGGATTGGAAAAACACCCATCTAACCTTTATTGTAACTTGGGTTTCATTGAATTTATTGCGAATGATAGGTACATGGAAAACCAACTATCGACTTCAGAAAGACAAAGTTTTGGCAATTATGTCTCCTTGCTACCCCACCTGTACCCCCATGTCCAAAGCTAAGGAAAAGAACTTGAGCCTATCGTTTCGATTGGATGTGCAGTGATGCTGGTCTGAATTGGATCCAAATCTCTGACAAACAGAATGTAAACACTAGAACCTAGAAACTGTTTGAATGCAAATCATGTGATAATGTCAATGAAATCCCAGTAATGCATGGTCTCAGATTTGAACTGGCATAGTAAAAGATTGTAATCTAGAAATCCAATGGGCATCACACCCAAAAGCGAACCATCCAATCGTTCCATTTCAGAAAATATTAGTTCTCAGATCTATTGAGAAACTTTGCTGCAGCAAGATTGGCGTTGTACTTGAAAAACGCGACTTTGGCCTGGATCTTCGATGTGGGGTCCTGGTACTGTAGAACTTCCTCCCTGTCCAAATCGCTCAACCAACCAGCCTCAGTATGAGAAGGGGTCCCATCATGAAATTGCTATAGGTCACAGTGGTGGTTGGTCTAAAATGAAGGGTTGCTGCTGGTCATTGGAGCTAGTGGCATGGGATTCAAAGTGGTTCCTGCTTCAAGGCTAAAAGAAAAATATGTTCCTCATATTACATATATCATATCATCAAATCATATGTCATGGAATATTGATGATATATCATTTCAGCGAGGTTGCTTCATACTGTCAGATCGTTCAAGTGTAGTCAGCTGGGAAATGCTGTGAAAAACATCTTTGAGAAGGAAAGCCAAGAAACCATGAGTGAACCGGTGACATAGGCCATGACGTTCTGAGCCTGGAAGTCAGGGAGAGCTCTGAAGGTATTGCCAAAGTAGACAATCTCGGAGAGCTTTGTGGACTTATCATCCAGCTGGTACTGCACACCACAAGTTGCCCGGGTGAAGTAAGGATTGATCTTGCCAAACCAAAACTTGTGCTCAACATTCTGGTACAAGTACTTCTTGACATCGCTGGGTGTGAGCTTGCTTGTGCACTTCAAGTGCTGCAAAAAGATCCCTTGAACCGTGAGATCCTCACTGGGTGTGGACTGCATGTTTTCCTTTTCCTTTTTCTGTCGGCGGTTCTTTTCCTTTTTGGTGAACGGGGAAAGCTCTTGCTTTCTCTTGGCTGGCTTCTTTGGCTGGGCACGGGACTTCCTCTTAGGCTTGTCTGCCTCCTCCTCTTCCACCTCTCGGGATGCGGCTGAGGCTGCATGACATGTCTTTTGGGCTTTCTTTGGGCGGGTGGCTTTCCAAGTGTTGGGCACTTCGTCCTCAAAGATCTCTTTCAAAGGTTTCACTTTGCCTGACTTTCTGTCCAAGCGGTCATGGGAGGAATCGGGAATCTCGAGAGATTCATCTTCACCTTCGTGATCACCTTCGCCATGATCTTCAGACTCTGCATCCTCCTCAAACAGCCGTTTCTTGGGAGTGCTGATCTCTTCCTCCTCCTCCTCTTGTTCCTCGGCAATCTTGGTCTTGTTCTTGGCAACCTTGGTCTTGGTACTCACCTTTTCTGCAGCTGCCTTTGCTTTCGCCTTTGGTTTCGCTTTCGCTCGTGCCTTGCTCTTCGGCTCAGCTTTGGACTTTGTTGCACGCTTGGGGGCACTCTGCTTTGGCTTCACCGTTTTCTCCTCTGTGTTGTCAGTGGGGCAAGCATCATCCTGGTTGTCCTCATCATCCATCTGGTCACAACTGGCACGTGTTTTTCCTTTGGCTTTCACTTTGTCTTTTAACTTGGCTTCCTTCTTGGGCTTTGCAGGTTCGGGTACTTCCTCTTCTCCTGGATCATCAGCTGATGCTCTAGCTTTGGCTGCTCGACTCCGGCTGGATCTCGGCTTCACAGTGTCATCATCATCATCCTTCTTCAGCTTTCCCTTGGATTTCTTCCCCTCGGCTTTTCCCTTGGCTTCCTTCTTGGCCAGCGCCTTCTCCTCCTTGAGTTTTCGTTGGTCACGACGGGTGAGCACCTGCAGATGGGGAACAGTGGCAAGCTTGATAGTTTGGAGCGTGAGTTTGGAAAACCAAATAGTTCAGTAGATGTGAACTGCGCAGCACGTGCAGGTAGTGGGAAGCTTCTTGAGCTTTCATTCATCCCTTATGCTGTGCAAGGTAAATATATCACATTGACGGCAAAAATGTGGCGTCCAATCTCACTAATGTACATTTCCCAGCTGGCAAATATATTGTTCTGTATTATTGTAAAAAGATATATGAATATTCGGCTTACAGTTGATTCAAGATAGACATCCCCCCTACCTGTTGGGTCCCTTCGGGTTGAGTCGGGGGGATGTACTCTTCATCCTCACCATCTGCAACATCATCAACCTCCATCTCCATTTTGAAAGCAAAAGAAGCATCTGCAATCACGCTGTCAGTCATGGGCAAGGTCTCATCCATATCCCCAGCTGGTGTCAGTGGGAGTGTGCCACCTGCAGGAACATGGATGGTTTATGGCACTTTCGAAATGTTGAATCCAACATTATGGAGATTTTTTCTTGATATTTTTGGATTGTAGCAATTTATTCAACATTTCATTGTGGCTGGTAGCCGTAGTTGTTTGGGCATACTACCTTTGACCATTGTGAACGCAAACGCACAAACCAAAATGGTGGAATCCATCACTGTAAAATAGAAAACTGCAAACATGTGGTGACTATGGAATCATACTTGAATTGCTGTACAATTTCTTGAATAGTCAGTTTTTTGACACCCACCTTGCTTGGTCTTTTGGGGTGGAACTGGTGGAGGTGGCATTGAACCACTTGGCACACCTGCATTGCCCAAGTTCTTATCCGCCTCTTTGCGATCCATCCTGACTGTTTGTACAAATAAAGTAAAATAGCCCGATCCATTCCAATCCCCAAAGAATCAAACATGTAAAATCCAATATGTGTTGAATTCCAATATGTTCCAATCATACAGATCGATCTATATATATACCCGTGTTGACAGCATGGCCGGCCCCAGCCGAACTAAGAAGAGCTTCTCCGCTTTCAACTCGGCTTTCTTCTTGGCAATCTGCGCTTTCAAATCCTCCATGCGCTCGAGCATCTGTGCGCCTTGTCAGATCAGGCTGTGAGGAAGAACGGGCCCAAGAAAAATCATGGGACAAATTATGGAATTAAACGGAAGGGTAAATTGGGATTTCGAATCACCAAAGTGGAGATTATCAAAATAGATCAAAATATTTGTGCTCTGATGAGATTCAAAAGCAAGGTTTTCCGCCACACTTCTCACAAGTGCTGACTGGTGGTGCTGATGTTGTTGCAGTTTCACTTGCAGCTTTATCCAACCACCTCTTGAAAACCTCAAACTCTTCCTTTGTTGCTGGGTCCTCATCATTGGGATCCTCGTCATCACCAGTGCCACTGACATGCCCAGTAGATCGCTTACAGGAGGCCATGTAGGCATCGATGAAATCCTGCAATTAATACAGTTGATTGACATATACTGCACAGATTGGAATACTAGTATTGGGTATCCCATCACCATTAAACTACTTGGGGACTAGTAGACCGTTTTGGGGAATAGTCAAAACACCAGTCCTTCAAAGAAGGATCAAGGATAAGGAGCAGCTCATGAAACTTCCTGTCCTGGCAAGGGCAAGAGGCATAGAAAAGAGACAGTCTAACTCCAACTGGAAGGAAAAATAAACAAGTGAACACAATGGAGGAAATGGCAAGGGTAGGAACAAATATGAAGAACATTGTTTTGTCGCAAACCCTCTCCTTTGTCACCTCCTTCCTTTTGACCCTCCTGGAGATGAATCCCACCAAACGTTTCAACTCTACAGCAGCCTGGTAGATGACCTGCTCGGGTGTGGGTAAGGCGCACTTCTCGTACAAGGTGTAGATCTCAACTTTCAAGTCTTCTAAGTGTGGCAGTTTGAACTTGTCCACATTGGACAACCGTTGGAGAACCGGTCCAAGTACAGCAGCATTCATGATGGAATTCGGCCGGTTCGGTTGGCAGAACTCCTCCCCAACACCATGGACAATGAGTTTCTTCTCCTCACGGAGACGTTGGCGAACCTCACCGTCCTTTTCCCACAGTAAGCACAGCCCCACACAGCTCATGGCCTTTGCAGCCATGGACCTGAATGGACCTGACAGCTGGCACCACCCTGCCAACCTTGTCCAAATCCCTTAATCCAAAATGCCTTCAGAGGACGCAAAAGAGGAATCGGCCAATTGCAGGATCAAACCATGCTTGGATTTTCACATCAAAACTTTACCCACTATATTCTACTATATCCCGATGGATTAAGATCAATCGATATATCGGGTATGACAGCAACAAAGAATTTGTTGTTGGGTGGATTGATACCTCAACCATCCATGGCCTGAGGTATTGTGAGTAGCAGCCACACCAGAGCCAGAGCCGAGCTGGTGAAAAACATTGAGGGTCCCGGCAGCCACTGTTGTCCCGTAGGGGAAGACCACCAGTGCAGTCACCACATAGCCAGAACATTGGCAGAAGGTCAGTGGGGATACGGTAACCTATTGAATGCCAAATAGGTCAAAATGTCCAATTTGGTAATTTCATCTTGCCATCAGAAGATATCCAAAGTATTCTAGTTGTTCTTGAAGGCATGATATCTATATCTTATTTGGTTCCACCCATGCCTACTTGACCAATGGATATGATGTTCAGCTTCAATCATCATCTTGGAATGTGCCCTGAGCCGCTGCACGTCCGATAACACCCATCCTGAAGGAATATAAGACCCTTTGGACATGAATAAATGTGGATATTAATGGAATCAAAACCCATTGGAGATAGTTGAAACATGTTGAAACATCTTAAAACATGGGGATCAGAAAAAACATAGGTTTTTATAGAATAACATAGGTTTTTATGTGATCATCAAAAAAAACATAGGTTTTCATATCTTACCCCAAAAAAAAGTAGGTATAAGGTTCAGTAGGTATATATATGGATGTTTCTGAAAATCGGGGATCCCCAAAATGGATGATTTAGGGGTACCGCCATGTCAGGAAACCTCCATATAGAATCATATATACATGATAAAATGTATTGAACTAGATATTGATTATATCATATATTCCATATAGTCACCATTGCAGGAACAGTTAATTCCTTTTTTTTTGAAATGGTTTACATATCATATCTGATATATTTATTAAATAACACTACATTCTTAAATATTATTAGGATGGTTTCCGAGTCATATGGCTTTGTCGTTTGTCGATGATGAACCGTGAGATTCTTTTGGGACATTTTTCGGCGTCTTGAAGGGATAGGTTGGTCAGATGTAAGCCAGTCCAGAAATATGTGGCCAAATGGGTTGCAAAAAATGGGCAGTACACACATTGATATATTTCTGAGAGGCTTTCAAGGGGAACACTACTTAGCAGTATTTGGAAGCCCTTTGCCCGGGTTTTTTTCAAGTTTCATTCTACTTAGCGTGCTATCTGAAAGGGGATGGTCATGAGCGCGGAAGGAATTTTTGATAGCGTGCATGATCATCAATCATGCTTACCCTCTCGTGTCATTTAACATCTAGCCATAGGAGCCATGGCCCATTTATTGATGCTTTATATCATTTATATCTGATATACTCATTAAACATCATTAAACATGGTGATTTTCCATAGGAAATCGGTCAAATTACCCTCTGGGGTATGGTGATGATCCACCTCCTGAATCCAGCTGAATCCAAGTCCATGGGCTTGGCGGAGCAAGTGGTGGTGATGGAGAACGGCTGCATGTGTTGCACTGTGCCGCGGCATCTGGTTGATGTGTGAATCTCAGTGTAAACATTTGAATTGTATACATAGATACGCGCAATAATACACTTAAATGAATTTAGATGAATTTAGACTATATGCAGAGGGGTTTGTGACATTTTGTGACCCCTTAGGCTAGTGCACAACAGGTCTTTTTTACACTTTATATAGTGGCTCATAAAATTAACGGTCGTGGCAAGCCCATATCACAGATGAGTCAACCTTTGGGAACATATTGGAAATGATGAATTTGACGGACAGCGCACGTGTTGGATTCATTTTACTACAGCAAGCGGGTAGATGTATAGATATCATTCGCTATCCAGATGTTTGTTGACTGATTTGCAATCACTCTAGAGAAGTTGATGATCGATGATGGTAAATGGCCTACAAAAACAATCTCCGTGGTGTGGACTGGGATCCCAAGTTCCAGAATTCAATGGTTGGTATTTTGAGCTATCCCAATGGGAGTTTGTCAAAGTGGGTCTCCAACATCAAAGTCTTGGTCATATTTTTGTTTGATCTCATTTATACCCCATAGGATCCATGTATGGTATATATGCTAACATTGGGGGTATGTTGATGGTAAATGTTACCATATAGCATACATGGATCCTATATGGGTACAGGGTTACAATCCCGTGAAGACTCACCAGTCACGATGCGTTTTGCTAACCCTTTAACCCTTTTCGTGACTGGAAGAACTATAGATATCCTGTAGAAAAGCAACATGCCCAGCGGCCTCCAACACAGCTAATTTTAAAGGAATCTCTGCGAGCATGTTTTAGCAGCAGGCCATAGAATAGGCATTCAAGTTAAACCCCCCCCATGGGTCGTGATTTTAGAATGTTTTAGACATCCTAAAAAGCATTAACCATAGTGGGCTTATTGTGGGCTTTGGGCCATCATTTAAAACACAGTTTTTTTTTTTAGGTTTTGGGTGTTAGGGTGTTTCTTCAAGGGGCAGAGGCTATCATTTTACCCAAAATACCTTGGCAATCTTGGGTTGCAGTATATGGTCATAGGCCTTCATTTTATACAGGGATCGGTTGATGTCGGTTGCAGTCGGTTGCAGTTGAGAAAAGAAAGGTGTAAGCTGCTTAGCTGTACAAAATGAGGACCAAGCTCCAAGCTAGTTAGTGTAATTCGATGATTTGGTACAAAATGAAGACCACCACTTTTCCCCCAAAAAATCAGGCAATATCACCCATGACGGATCCATGGTGCTGCTATATATGGTGCTCCATGGATCCCATATTTTACCATCAATATACCCCCAATCAATGTTAGCATTTTTCTACCAGCACCGGCCGGATCCGTCATGGGTCAGTATACCACTTTTCAAAACAAATGGGAGCCTTTCCAGCCAGGTTTTTCCAGGATCCAAAGGGTCGATGCTACCTGGGGACCCACACCAAACTGGGGGGGTTAGGAACACGGAAGACATTTTATGATCTATTAATATATGTTAATATATGTTAATATATATATATTTATTTATTTATTTATTGTAATACATATAATATCATGGTTCCCACATAAATCTCATCAGTTCCCCGACATGGCCACGCGCACGTCGCCGAGGTGCGTGGCGACTTGCTGGGTGCCTTTGATGCGATCCGTACCTCGGAGTTTGTCCGGTGAAAAGATCGGGGATGGGTCCAAAACCACCGGGATTTATCAAGATTTATGAGGATTTATTTGGGATTTATATGGGAATTATTTGGGATTTATATGGGATTTATTTGGGATTTATGTGGGATTTATTTGGGATTTATCTGGGAATTTATGGGGATTTGCAGCGATTTATCTGGGAATCATCAGAAATGATGTGGGTTAACAGGGATATGGCATTTGAGAAGGTGAGCATGTCATAAATATCCCAAAAATATGTTGAGGTGTCACAATTTGTTTCGGGTACAGATGGATTTTTGACCCATAGCCATATGGTTAGGGGTTCACGGCACGCTTGACCCATGTCAAGGTCAGCAAATGCAAACTGGCAGCCCGCTGGACGCCGTTCTGGTCCGCGGCCTGGATATGGGCTAAAAATGCCCAAAATTTGATGGTTGATCATAGGGCCTATAGTCCTATAGTATCCTATAGTAGTAAAGTAGCCATTTTGGGGCTATACAATGCTATACATTTGTTTTTCCTCGTTTTTAGGAAAAAACATTTTTACATTATATTGGTGTGTGTTTTCTATGGGAAAAAAACTTGGGGCGTTGAAATGAGTTCAACCAAACATAGTTGGAATCTCACATGCAAAATGGGCAAATCAACTATACGTGATTGATGTTGAAAATGCACCCCTCAAATCCAATCCCCCGTTCATATTAAAACCCATTTTATGATCCCGAATATGTGGCTCTATCCACTACATCCACCATGGTTTGTGGGGGATGTTTAATATGAACGGTGAACGAGATTTTTCAATCAATGAAATCCCAATATTTGAGGCTTAAATCACCATTCAAAACCATTCAATAAAACCATTCGAAAACACATTTTTATATGCAAAAATCATCGAACAACTCAGCCCCTTTTCCGGGACCGCGTGCCATCCTGTAGATCCAGCAGAAGTCCATCCTGTAGAGCCGCCTTAGGCACTAGCCTAGCTATCAACATATTAACAAACAATGCTAACATACTTCTTTAAGTTTCTTTATATATATATATTTACCATATACATACATGATATATATATATAGTGTATATATATAGTGTATATATATAGTGTATATATAGTGTATATATATAGTGTATATATATAGTGTATATATATTATATTATATATATTATATTGTATTATATATATATTATTGTATAATGATTAACTAATGTAAATATCACTCTTTAGATCCTGTCATATCCGATACACATACCTGAGAAATGATATCCCGATATCGCATTGTAGGGCTCGTTGATATTCCCAATTGTAGCTATATGATATATCCCAAAAGTAAAGTGAGTAAAAACACAGTTGTCATATTTTGTCATTATATTCCATAAAATATCCTCACAATGTGGTGCCCACCCAATCATAAATTGGTTTATAACCCCACTATCTATATACCATATGTCCCAGTTGTTAGAGTTAGAAATTCTCTAGCTATCGAACACGGGCACCACTTTGTATATTCATCCTAATATTCTCCCATGACTATCCTACTATATCCCATGATTATTGGCTTATCCCATGATGATTGGATATGATATTATTGGGTTTATGAAATTTTATGAAGCACTCTTGTTAATTTCAATGTACTACTATATTCCTTATAGAATATTATAGAATATCCTACTATATTCCTACTATTTAAATATAGGATGTAATAATATTATTAAGCTATATACTAGGGATAAATAAGGGATATCCTACGATATTCCTATACAATATCCTAAGGGATATCCTACTGTTTAATGTTCACTGTCCTATAGGATATCCCTTAGAAAACCTCGGCTGTAGCCACGGACGCCTGGGCGTCGTTTCGATTCAGGTGGAGACCACCGGAATGGCAGATCCTGTGCCCATCGTCAGGCCATCGGAAAATCATTTGTTTCTATGGGCAATTTTCCATAGCTATGTTAAATCACCAGAGGGTATATATATATGTTATATTATATAATATATGTAGATATACAACATGTGTTTATTGTGTCTCACATTCTTGAATGGGAATATCATCATCCTCAACTTGGTGGTTTGAACGAAGTTCGCTTTTAATAAGGGAGAAGATGATGAGAACATCAACTCCTGGAGCCGTTCGTTCAGGACGTTGAGACAGACTCCTGACATTGCCTGGCAGCTCAAGAGGGGTGATGTCAGGACCTGGGAGGCTTGAAATAACTGATCCACCTGATTTAGTTTTGATGATTTTTTGGGTGTCCTAAAATGCTGGTGCCTCCAAATCATCCATTTTTTAAACTGGGATTCTCCAGTATAATCCTGATCTATTTTGGGGATTCCCCATTATGGAACGTATCAATGGATTGATTTACTAAAAAACTGAAAAAAATGAAAAAATCACTTCTGGGAGCGATGCATCTTTTGAAAATGAGCTGGGATGACCATCCATTAGCAGCCAATGGATCAATGGATTGTTGGCCAAGAAAGAGAGAGATGGAGAGAGATATATATGATATAGGGATATCAAACATGACCGAGAAACATGGTCTTCCCCTTGTGGCCCCCAAAAATTGGATACAATCGATCTTAATCAACAACTGCCAGATTTGGTCAACAAATTGTCGCATTTGGGGATGGGTCATTTCATATTTCATGTTACCTCTAGCTGGGTTCTGAACTCAAATTTGGATGTTGCAAGTCTTTGCCGGCAATCATCAGTGATGAGAAGATTTCCAATGTCACCAAATAGCACATAATCGGAATCCGCTTATGACAGGTCTGATTCTAGGGTTCCCTATTCCAGCAAATTCTTATTTGAGCATTCTGATGGGTTTTCGAGCTGTGCTAAGCAGATCCTTTTCTGCTTATAAATTTATAAGATGTAACTACAAGTTGGATATAACCCCAGTTACAACTGGACTAACCCAACTTGCCCTACTTATAACTGGGGCGAAGCCACAAAGCGGATTCCTGGGTGAAACACCAAAGCGCTCAGCGTGCCTCGATCATAATGGATCCACCGGAAAAGGTCGTGTCACTTTCGACCAGAAAGGACTGGCTGAAACTCAGAGATTTGTTGGCGCATCATGTTACCACACAAAAAAGGGGCGCAACTGTTTGAAGGTTGCGGTTTTCTACCTCCTGGCATCTTTTGCAATCTGGCTTCACCATGGGTTCTGATCCGAGGAGACAAGCAATGCACGATGCGAAACGCGTGGCTTAACATTTTGCGAAATGTCACATTGTCTGATTCTGTTATTCCCCATGCCCATTCTTCCATGAAGTGGACATCCTGTTTTTTTTAGAATGTGTTTACGTGGCCAGGCCATTTTATACAACGTTGGTTTGCGACTTTATAGCCAAGACATGTTGGTTGTCCACTTTATGCAGCCCCATAGTGTGGCCGTTCCTATTCCCCTTGTTGATCCACAAGTAAGTAGCCTGGCGTGCAAGCTCACATCCTTAAGCCAAGTGAGGCCACATGGTTGGATGTTGATCCACCAACAGCCTACACCTACCCTCTTGCCCCCA